>Ga0265780_10000342_pt1 | contig 73178 bp, 62 predicted proteins | sample P1T30metagenome_FD_192432 | JGI IMG/M metagenome (GOLD analysis project Ga0265780, IMG submission 192432) | Plant litter microbial communities from East Loma Ridge, Irvine, California - P1 T30 | ecosystem: Environmental > Terrestrial > Plant litter > Unclassified | place: USA: California...
CCGGGCCCTGGCCGTGAATCGGCTGTGCGCGCGCTGAACAACCTGGGCATCAAGATCACCGAGATCCAGGACGTGACGCCGGTACCGCACAACGGTTGCCGTCCGCCGAAGCGTCGTCGTATCTAAATAGATATGTACTGCCGCACAGCCGGGCAAGCCCGCCGGTGTGGTAGATAGACTACGTCATCGTCAAATGATGGCCGGTGCAGTGAGCCCAGAAATGGGTTATACTGCCCGGCTATTGTCGCCTCCGATCGTCTCGATCCGAGGTTTTTGTAAGCCACGTCCGGTCTCATGCAGAACTGGACTAGCGCCTGTTGCGGAGCAGATGTTTTTACATCGCTTGTTCGCATCCGGGGCGTGATCATTCAAATAAAGGAAGTACAACGTGGCACGTTATATCGGACCTAAAGCAAAACTGTCCCGCCGTGAAGGCACCGACCTGTTCCTGAAGAGCGCACGCCGCTCGCTGGATTCGAAGTGCAAGCTGGACATCAAACCGGGTCAGCACGGCGTGAAGTCGGGCGCCCGTACCTCGGACTACGGCAACCAGCTGCGTGAAAAGCAGAAGGTCAAGCGCATGTACGGCATCCTGGAACGCCAGTTCCGCCGTTACTTCGCCGAAGCGTCGCGCAAGAAGGGCAACACCGGCGAAACCCTGCTGAAGCTGCTGGAAGCGCGTCTCGACAACGTCGCCTACCGCATGGGCTTCGGCTCGACCCGCGCTGAAGCGCGCCAGCTGGTGAGCCACAAAGCCTTCACCGTGAACGGCCAAGTCGTGAATATCGCTTCGTACCAGGTCAAGACCGGCGACGTCGTCGCTGTGCGTGAAAAGGCCAAGAAGCAAGTCCGTATCGTTGAAGCTCTGTCGCTGGCCGAACAAGTCGGCATGCCGAGCTGGGTGTCGGTCGATGCCAAGAAGATGGAAGGTACCTTCCGTTCGTTCCCGGAACGTAACGAGATCGCTGCCGACGTCAACGAAGCGCTGATCGTCGAACTGTACTCGCGTTAATCGACCAGCTCGGGACGGCGCGACCGTCCCTTGTGGTCGCCTCCGCGCAGGCGGTGATCCGTGCTGACAGGCCGAAATTGGCTCGGTATGGGTTCCCGCCTCTGCGGGAAGCCGGTTCCGGCAATGCCGGAGACGACGGTGTGTTCATGCCACCGTCGAAATACAGAATTCGTTGTTCCGCCTGCTCGAAGAAGCAGGCGTTTTCACTGCTGCCATCAGCCTTATCGGTGTAACGAGCCGAGGGTATTGAAGAGGACACTCATGCAAAATAGTTTGTTGAAGCCACGTATCATCGACGTCGAAACTCTCGGCGCCGGCCACGCGAAAGTCGTGATGGAGCCGTTCGAACGTGGTTATGGTCACACGCTGGGTAACGCGCTGCGGCGCGTCCTGCTGTCGTCGATGATCGGCTACGCGCCGACCGAAGTGACGATCGCCGGTGTCGTGCACGAGTACTCGTCGCTGGACGGCGTGCAAGAAGACGTCGTCGACCTGCTGCTGAACCTGAAGGGCGTCGTGTTCAAGGTGCACAACCGTGACTCCGTGACCCTGACCCTGAAAAAGGAAGGCGAAGGGCCGGTCCTGGCATCCGACATCGATCTGCCGCATGACGTGGAACTGATCAATCCGGATCACGTGATCGCCCACCTGACCGCCGGCGGCAAGCTGGACATGCAGATCAAGGTCGAAAAAGGCCGTGGCTACGTGCCGGGTAACGTCCGTCGCCTGTCGGAAGACACCAACAAGACCATCGGCCGCATCATCCTCGATGCATCGTTCTCGCCGGTGCGCCGCGTCTCCTACGCCGTTGAATCGGCCCGTGTCGAACAGCGTACCGACCTGGACAAGCTGATCATCAACATCGAGACCAACGGTGTCATCACCCCGGAAGAGGCGATCCGCCAGTCGGCCCGCGTGCTGGTTGACCAACTGAACGTGTTCGCCGCCCTGGAAGGCACCGAAGCCGCTGCGGAAGCGCCATCGCGCGCGCCGCTGGTCGATCCGATCCTGCTGCGTCCGGTGGACGACCTGGAACTGACCGTCCGTTCGGCAAACTGCCTGAAGGCCGAGAACATCTATTACATCGGCGACCTGATCCAGCGTTCGGAAAACGAACTGCTGAAGACGCCGAACCTGGGCCGCAAGTCGCTGAACGAGATCAAGGAAGTCCTGGCTTCCCGTGGTCTGACCCTCGGCATGAAGCTCGAGAACTGGCCGCCGGCTGGCCTCGAGAAATAATTGCAGTACCCGCCCGCGCAATTCGGCGCGGGCGTTGTAAACCCTTAGAACCGGTCCGCGTTCTGCGCACATGCGCTTGAACGATCGAAGAACTGGAATATAAAACTCTTTAAAGGAATTACCATGCGTCACCGTCACGGCCTCCGTAAACTGAATCGTACTTCGTCCCACCGTCTGGCCATGCTGCGCAACATGACTGTTTCGCTGCTGCGTCACGAAGCGATCAAGACCACCGTTCCGAAAGCCAAGGAACTGCGCAAAGTCGTCGAGCCGATCATCACCCTGGGCAAAAAAGACAACCTGGCAAACAAGCGCCTGGCCTTCGCCCGCCTGCGCGACCGCGAAATCGTCCAGAAGCTGTTCGCCGACATCGGCCCGCGCTTCGCCAACCGTAACGGCGGCTACACCCGTATCCTGAAGATGGGTTTCCGCGTCGGCGACAATGCACCGATGGCCTACGTCGAGCTGACCGACCGTCCGGAAGTCGGCGTCGATGAAAACGCACCGACCGCCGAGTAATCGACCGGTAGCATCAAAGAAACCAGGCCGCGTGCCTGGTTTTTTTTCGTCCTCATGCGGCGCGCCCCTGAGCGGTGTACCATTTCCGCTGCGCAGAACTTGATAAGCCATCCATGCCCCGATTTATATTCGCACTCCTGCTGTCCATCGCCGCGCTGCTGGCCGCGCCCGCTCGCGCCGACGACGATTTCCTGCCGCCCGAACAGGCATTCAGGTTCTCCGCCCACATGCTGGACGCGCACACGGCCGTCGTGAATTACGCGATCGCCGATGGCTACTACATGTACCGCGAACGCTTCAAGTTCAGCGCCAGCGGCGTGCAGCTCGGTGCACCCCAGGTCCCGCCGGGCAAGGTCAAGTTCGACGAGACCTTCAACAAGGACGTCGAGACGTATCACAAGGGCGTCGAGATCCGCATCCCGGTCGAGGGCAGCGGCCCGTTCACGCTGAACGCCACCGGCCAGGGTTGCGCAGACAAGGGCTTGTGCTATCCCCCGCAGGAGACCTCGGTCCAGCTGGTGGCGGGCGAGGGTGCCGCCGGTCCGCAGATGAGCTTGCCGGCAGGACAGGGCGGCCAGGGTGGCTCTCAGCAGTTCTCGCTGCCCGGCCAGGCAGCGCCGCAAGTCGACTCCCCAGCCAGCCAGCCGCCGGCAACCCCGGCCGCCACAGCACCCGCCGCCAAGGCGGCACCATCGGACCTGTCCGGCATCGCCAGCCTGCTGCAAGGCGGCCGCCTGGTGGCCATCGTTCCTGCCTTCGTCCTGCTTGGCCTGGGCCTGGCCTTCACGCCTTGCGTACTGCCGATGGTGCCTATCCTCTCATCCATCATCGTTGGCGAAGGCAAGCACATCAAAAAGGCGCGCGGCTTCATCCTGTCGGTCGCGTATTCGCTGGGCATGGCGATCGTCTACACGGCACTGGGCGTGGCCGCCGGCCTGGTCGGCGAGGGCTTGTCGGCGGCGCTGCAAAACCCCTGGGTGCTGTCCGCCTTTGCTCTGCTCATCGTCGTGATGGCCCTGTCGATGTTCAACGTGTACCAGCTGCAGGTGCCTGCGGGCCTGCAGACCCGCCTGGCCAGCGCATCCGGCCGCCAGTCCGGCGGCAAGCTGGCCGGCGTGTTCGTCATGGGCGCGATCTCGGCCCTGATCGTCGGCCCCTGCGTCGCTGCACCCTTGGCCGGTGCGCTCGTCTACATCAGCCAGACGCGCGACGTCGTCATCGGCGGCGCCGCCCTGTTTGCGATGGCGGTCGGCATGAGCATTCCCTTGCTGCTGGTGGGTTTGTCGGCCGGTTCGCTGCTGCCGCGCGCCGGCATGTGGATGGAATCGGTGAAGCGTTTCTTTGGCGTGCTGATGCTGGCGATGGCATTGTGGATGGTGACACCGGTGCTGCCTGCGCTGGCGCAGATGCTGTTGTGGGCGGCGCTGCTGCTCGGCTACGGCTTCTACCTGCTGAGGGGCAAGGGGCATTGGGCCGGGATGGCCCTGGGCGCGGCCCTGGCCGTGCTCGGCGCGAGCCAGCTGGTCGGCGTCGCCAGCGGCGGGCGCGATCCGCTCGCCCCGCTGGCCCATCTCGGCAGCGGCGGTGCGCCGGCCCAGCCGCTGGCCTTTGCCCGCATCAAGACCGTCGAACAGCTCGACGCCGCGCTCGCCCAGCTAGGGGGCAAGACGGCAATGCTGGACTTCTATGCCGACTGGTGCGTGTCCTGCAAGGAGATGGAAAAGCTGACCTTCGTCAACCCCGGCGTGAAAGCGCGCCTGGCCAACACGGTGCTGCTGCAGGTCGACGTCACCGCCAACGATGGCGCCGACCGCGCGCTGCTGAAGCGCTTCGGGCTGTTCGGACCGCCCGGCATCATCCTGTTCGACCGGCGCGGCCAGGAAATCGCCGACAGCCGCGTGATCGGTTACCAGGATCCGGCCAAGTTCACGGCCTCGCTCGGCAAACTTCAGTAACAACCATCAAGGCGAGGCACATGAAAAAGGCGGGACCGGCCCGCCTTCAGCGCCATCGCGCAACGGATTTCAATAACCCTGGCGATCGTCGCCTGCTTGCCGCCGCCAGACTGCCCGATCGAGGCTCGCAGGCCGCTCCCGTTCTGCTGGATCGACGCCAGGTTGTGCCTGCTGAAATATTGGTGGATGCCGGCCTGGTTGAAACCGCCGCTCTGCACGATGTTCGCCTCGTTGTAGCTGGCGTCGCCGCCCAGGTTGACCGCGGCGGACGACTGGTATCCGGACTGTTCGATCGTCACGGTGTTGTATTCCCCACCGAAGTTCTCATACCCGAACAGCTACGAATTGATGTCGGCCCGCAGGCCCTGCCCGTGGGTTTGCATGATGGTATAACGATTCATGCTCCCTGACTGGTAGATCCAGGCCGACGCGTCCTGCGTATCGTGCTGCATTACCTGTGCCACATTGTCGCCGCCGGCGTAGTTCGTGGGCACTTGTTCGATCACTGAATAGTTGTTGCCGAGCGATGCGATCTGCTCGATGACGGCCGTGCTGTTGAAGGCATCGCGTTGCGTGATGAAGGCGCTGTCCTGCGCGCGCATGCGCAAGCCAGCCGGGACATGTTGCAGGCTCTCATCGTCATCTCCTCAGAATTCATCTGCCGCCAAGGAGGCCGAAGCCTCCTTGCAATGGGTGCGAAACCGGATCAGCCGCGTGCGCTGTCGCCACCGTCGCGATGCTGCCAACCACCGTGGCCGCCATGCTTGCCGACATGGCCCTGCAGGCGCGCTGCTTTCTCGTCGAAGGTTTTCTTTTGCTCAGGCGACAGCACCGCATAGAAGCTGTTCACCGCGCCCAGGCGCTGTTCCATCATGGCCGTGCGCTGCTTCTGGCGTTCGATATGCTGCGCCATGCGCTGCGGTGCGCTCAGGCCAGCCTGGGCTGCACGGTCGGGACGGGCGCCGCGCGCCGCCGGCTTCATCGAGGCGACGAAGGCGTTCCACGCGTTTTCCTGGGTCGGGGTGATCTTGAGGTCGTCGTGCAGTTTCGCCACGCGCTTGGCGGCAAACCCGGCGCGTTTCGCCTTGAATTCGGCGTGCTTTGCTGCGCGCTGTTCCTGGCTGGCGGCGTGGCCGTAGCGGCCGTCGACGGACTGATTCGTGGATGGATTCGACGCTTGGGTCTGGGCATGCGCGCCAAGGGCAGCCGCGCCCATGGCCAAGGCAGCGAAGGCGGTCAGAAAGTGCTTGCGAAAGGTGGTCATTTTGATAGTCCCTAGTGAGGTGGAGACGGCGAATCGGGCCGCCGCGGCCTGCCGCGAAACCGTCGTGAAAGCTGCGCGGCATGGACATATCATCGGGCGCAGATGTAAGCGAGGCGTGTCCGCTGTCGCACTCTTTGTATCAATTTGTTTCGTCCAAGCATCCATATACACGCCGATACAAAGTGGCTGTTCAGGGTCGTACTAAGTCGGGATAATGACGCCATGGATACGCAATCTACCATTCTCATCGTCGATGACGACCGCGATATCCGTTCGCTGCTGGCCGATTACCTGGAAGCGAACGGCTACCGTGCCCTGGCCGCCGCCGACGGCAACGCCATGTGGAAAATGCTCGACGAGTCGCGCCCCGACCTGATCGTCCTCGACCTCAACCTGCCGGGCGACGACGGCCTGACCCTGTGCCGCAAGCTGCGCGCGCACTCGACCCTGCCCGTCATCATGCTCACCGCCCGCAACGAACCGCTGGACCGCATCCTCGGCCTCGAGATGGGCGCCGACGACTACCTGCCAAAACCCTTCGAGCCGCGCGAACTGCTGGCGCGCATCCGCAGCGTGCTGCGCCGCAGCCACGCCATGCCGCCGAATTCGCAGACCGAGAACGTGCAGCAGATGAAGTTCTCGGGCTGGACCCTGGACCTGACCGCGCGCCACCTGGTCAATCCGCAAGGCGTGGTGATCATGCTGTCGGGTGCCGAGTTCCGCCTGCTGCGCGTGTTCCTGGAACACCCGAACCGCGTGCTCAACCGCGACCAGTTGCTGAACCTGACCCAGGGCCGCGACGCCGATCCCTTCGACCGCTCGATCGACATCCAGATCAGCCGCCTGCGCCAGAAACTGGGCGAGGACGCGCGCATGCCGCAGATTATCAAGACCGTGCGCAATGGCGGTTACGTGCTGGCCGGCCAGGTCAGCGTGGAGCCGGCCGCGTGAGAGCCTTCCTCGGCTCGATGACGGGCCGCGTGTTCTCCACCTTGTTGCTGGGGATCCTGATCACCGCCGCGCTGACCCAGTTGCTGGCCGACGCCGAGCGCCAGCGCGTGATCGACGAGTTCCGCGAACTGCACTGGCTCGATCGCGCCGAACAGCTGATCATGGCCACCGAAATCGTGCCGCCGTCGGCGCGCAGCGCCTACCTCGAAGTGGCCAACCGGCCCGGCGTGGCGCTCACCGAAATCGGCGCGCATGCCGCTGCCTCCATGCCGCCGCCGGTGCTGGCCCAGTCGCAGACTGAATTCACGCGCGCGCTGGCCGCGCGCATGGGGCCGGCGTACAGGCTGCGTTCGCTGGCGGCGCGGCCGAGCGCCTGCGACACCGCGCTCGAGCAGCCGGTGGTGTTCGGCCTGATGCGCATGAAATGGCGCGGCACCTGTGAAAGCGTCGAGGTGCGCCTGCGCGACGGCACCGAACTGGTTCTGTCGCTGCTGCCGCCGCGTTCGGCAACCTCGCCCGAGCGTACCAACTACACCTGGACCATCGTGATCTTCCTGGCCAGCATCGGCGTGCTGGCTTACCTGGTGGCGCGCATGACCACCCGTCCGCTCAAGCAATTGGCGCAGGCCGCCAAGGACCTCGGCAACGACATCAACCACCCCCCGCTGGACCTGACCGGCGCCGACGAGATCCGCCAGGCCAGCGCCGCGTTCAATGCGATGCAGGCGCGCATCCGCCAGTACATCTTCCAGCGCACCCAGATGCTGGCCGCGATCACCCACGACCTGCAGACACCGCTGACCCGGATGCGCCTGCGCCTGGAAAAGGTGGCCGAACCCGAGCTGCAGGAGCGCCTGATCGGCGACCTCTCGGCGATGCAGGCCATGGTCAAGGAAGGCCTGGACCTGGCGCGCAGCATGGACACCACCGAGACCATGCAACTGCTCGACCTCGACTCGCTGCTGGATTCAGTGTGCGCCGACGCCGTCGACGCCAGCCAGCGCGTCACGCTCACCGGCCATGCCGGCATGGCCTTGCTGGGCCGTCCGCTCGATTTGCGCCGCTGCCTGGTCAACCTGATCGACAACGCCGTCAAATACGGCCACGCAGCCAGGGTGACGGTCGACCGCATCAATGGCGCCGCGCGCATCCGCATCCGCGACGCCGGCCCCGGCATCCCGGCCGCCGAACTGGGACGCGTCTTCGACCCGTTCTACCGCGTCGAGACCTCGCGCTCGCGCGAATCCGGCGGCACCGGCCTGGGCCTGACGATCGCACGCAACATCGCCGAACAGCATGGCGGCAGCATCGGCCTGGCCAACCACCCGGAGGGCGGGCTCGAAGTGACCCTCATGCTGCCCGAGTATTACCCGGGCAAATGACACGCCGGTGTCATGCCGGTGTGCGACAATCGGCGGCTTCGCGCCGCTGAGGTGCTTATTTTTCAGCGTCTCGATACACATAAAAACGAAGCCGCCGGTACGGGTGGCACAGGGAGTGGAATGAAGAACAAGAATCTCGGACTCATCGCCGCCGTGGTCATCGCCGCCGGCGCAGGCGCCTGGTACGTCAACCACGGCGACGCCGCCCATGCGGACAACCCCGCAGGCAAGGAAGGCGCGCCAGGGAAGGGCGGCGCCCAGCCGCCGGCCATCGTCAACGTGGTCGCGCCGCAGCGCCAGGACGTGCCGGTGCTGCAGGTCGCGAACGGCACCGTGACCCCGATCCGCACCGTGGACCTGCACCCGCAGACCACCGCCACCATCCGCACCGTCCACATCAAGGAAGGCCAGTTCGTCAAACAGGGCGACCTGATGTTCTCGCTGGACGACCGCGCCGACCGCGCCAACCTCGATAAAGCCCAGGCCCAGGTGGAGCACGACCGCGCGCTACTGGCCGACCTCGAGCGCCAGTACAAGCGCAGCCAGGACTTGCTGGCCCAGAAATTCTTTTCCCAGAGCGCGGTCGACACGCTGCGCGCCCAGGTCGACCAGGCGCGCGCGACGCTGCAGGCCGACAGCGCGGCCGCACGCGCGGCCGGCGTCAGCACCAGCTATACCTCGATCCGCGCGCCGATGTCGGGCCGCGTCGGCGGCATCGGCGTCTATCCGGGCAGCCTGGTGCAGCCGACCACCTCGCTCACCACCGTCACCCAGCTCGACCCGATCAACGTCGCCTTCACCCTGCCCGAATCGAGCCTGCCGGCCCTGCTGGCGGCGCAGAAGCGCGGCAAGGTCGAGGTGCAGGCACTGCCGGGCGCGGGCCTGGCCCCGGTGACCGGCACCCTGAGCTTCGTCGACAACACGGTCGACCCGACCGCCGGCACCATCAAGGTGAAGGCCGAATTCGACAACCGCGAAACCTCGCTCTGGCCCGGCCAGTACGTCAACACCAGGGTGACGGTACAGACCATCAAGGATGCCGTCGTGGTGCCGCAAAGCGCCATCATCACCAGCGCCCAGGGCACCTTCGTGTACGTGCTGGATAAAGACCATGCTGCCCACCAGGTGCCGGTGCAGCGCCTGTACGGCTTCGGCGTCGACGCCGCCGTCAGCGGCTTGAGCGGCAGCGAGACCATCATCACCGAGGGCAAGCAGAACGTGCGCCCGGGCGGCAAGGTGCGACTCGCTTCCGAGATGGACAGCGGCAAGGGCGGCAAAGCTGAACATACCGCCACCGCCGGCGTCAACAAGGGCTGAACGCGATGAACCTGTCCGAACTGTGCATCCGCCGGCCGATCATGGTCGTGCTGTTGTCGATCAGCCTGATACTGGTCGGCCTGCTGGCCTATTCGCATATCCCGGTCGCCGCGCTGCCGAGCTATAACACGCCGGTCATCAACGTCAACGCCAACCTGTCCGGCGCCAGCCCGGAGACCATGGCCTCGTCGGTGGCGCTGCCGCTCGAGAAGCAGTTCTCGACCATCCCCGGCATCAACCTGATCACCTCGACCAGCACCCAGGGCAATACCTCGCTGACGCTGGAATTCGATACCTCGATCAACATCAACGAAGCCGCGGTCGACGTCCAGGCCGCGCTGCTGGCGGCCCAGCGCCAGCTGCCGCAGGAAATGACCGACCTGCCGTCCTACCGCAAGGTGAATCCGGCCGACGCGCCGGTGCTGTTCATGACCATGAGCTCGCCGTCGATGAATTTGTCGGAGCTGAACGACTACGCCGAGAACCTGGTGTCGCCGGCCATCTCGACGTTGCCGGGCGTGGCCCAGGTCCAGGTCAACGGCGGCAAGAAGTTCGCCGTGCGCGTGCGCGCGAAGACCGACCTGATGAACGCCCGCAACCTGACCATGGACGAACTGGCGACCGCGCTGCGCTCGGCCAATTCGAATGCGGCCCTCGGCATCCTGGACGGCCCGCAGCAGACCCTCACCATCCAGGGCCCGCCCCAGATGATGAAGGCGGCCGACTTCGCCAACCTGATCGTCGCCACCCGCGACGGCCAGCCGGTGCGCCTGAAGGACGTGGCCGAGGTCGAGGACAGCTACCAGTCGACCAAGGCCTACGGCGCCTACAACGGCGAGCGCGCCATCGTGCTGCTGGTGCAGCGCCAGCCGGACGCGAATACCGTGCAGGTGGTCGACCACGTGCGCCACCTGCTGCCGCGCTTCCAGTCGCAATTGCCGGCCTCGATCAAGATCAATCTGGTCAATGACCGCTCGGTCTCGATTCGCGAAGCGCTGCACGACGTGAATTTCACGCTGGCGCTGACCGTGGGCCTGGTGGTGATGGTGATCTTCCTGTTCCTGCACCGCGCCTCGGCCACCTTCATCCCGGCCGTCACCATGCCGATCTCGCTGCTCGGCGCCTTGTCGCTGCTGTACTGGCTGGGCTACAGCCTGGACAACATCTCGCTGCTCGGCATCACGCTGGCCGTCGGCCTGGTGGTCGACGATGCCATCGTGGTGCTGGAAAACATCGTGCGCCACATCGAGATGGGCAAGAAGCCGATGCGCGCCGCGCTCGAGGGCTCACGCGAGATGGGCTTCACCATCATCTCGATCTCGGTTTCGCTGGTGGCGGTGTTCATTCCGATCTTCTTCATGCCGGGCGTGATCGGTCTGCTGTTCCACGAATTCGCGGTGATCGTCGGCCTGTCGATCCTGGTGTCGGCGGTGGTGTCCCTGACCCTGGTGCCGATGCTGTCCTCGCGCCTGCTCCCGGCGCATGGTCACGACCACACCGAAGAGAAGAGCTTCATCGGCCGCCACTTCGAGGCCGGCTTCACGAAGCTGCGCAACGGCTACGAAAAGACCCTCGACATCGCGCTGAAACAGCGCTTCCTGGTGCTGATGATCGCCCTCGGGACCTTCGCGCTGACGGCCGTGCTGTACACCACCATCCCGAAAGGCTTCTTCCCCGAGGAAGACATCGGCCAGCTGCGCGTATCCACCGAAGCCGCGGAAGACATCTCGTCCGCGGCCATGGTGGTGCTGCAGGCGCGCGCCGCGGAAACCATCAAGGCCGATCCGGCGGTGCAGGACGTGACCGCCTTCTCCGGCGGCGGCAACGGCGGCCGCATGTTCGTGGTGCTGAAGCCGCGCGAAGAACGCGACAAGATGCCGCTGGTGCTGGAGCGCCTGCGCAAGAGCACGCGCAAGATCGCCGGCATCAACGTCTACATGGCGCCGGTGCAGAACCTGCAGCTGGGCGGCCGCCAGAGCAAGAGCCGCTACCAGTACACGCTGCAGAGCGTGTCGGGCGCCGACATCGGCACCTGGGCCAACGACTTCATGGAACGCATGCGCAACAACCCGCTGTTCCGCGACGTCACCAGCGACACCCAGGAGAAGGGCCTGCAAGCCACCCTCGACATCGACCGCGACAAGGCCAACGCGCTCGGCGTGCAGCTGGGCGACGTGCGCACCGCGCTGTACGCCGCCTTCGGCGAACGCCAGGTGTCGACCATCTACTCGACCGCGGCCAGCTACTACGTGATCCTGGAAACCGCCAACGAAGACCGCCAGTTCGAGGATGCGCTGTCGCGCCTGTCGGTGCGCAGCAAGGATGGCCAGCTGGTGCAGCTGTCGAGCCTGGCCTCGGTCAAGCGCACGGTCGGTCCGATCGCGGTGAATCACCAGGGCCAGCTGCAGGCGGTCACGCTCTCCTTCAACCTGGCACCGGATGCGCCGCTGGGCGAAGCGACGGCCGCGATCGAGCAGATGGGCCGCGACATGAAGCTGCCGGCCTCGATCATCACCAAGTACGGCGGCGACGCGGCGGTGTTCCAGGATTCGCAGTCGAGCCAGCTGATCCTGATCGTCGCGGCGGTGGGCGTGATCTACGTGCTGCTGGGCGTGCTGTACGAAAGCTTCATCCACCCGCTGACCATCCTGGCCGGCCTGCCGTCGGCGGCGGTGGGCGCGCTGCTGACACTGCGCCTGTTCAACATGGACCTGACCATGATCGCCATGATCGGCATCCTGATGCTGATCGGTATCGTGAAAAAGAACGCCATCATGATGATCGACTTCGCCCTCGACGCGCAACGCAACGGCGGCATGAAGCCCGAGCAGGCGATCCGCGAAGCCTGCATCCTGCGCTTCCGCCCGATCATGATGACCACCCTGGCCGCGCTGATGGGCGCGCTGCCGATCGCCCTCGGCCTGGGCGCCGGCGCCGAGCTGCGCCAGCCGCTGGGCCTGGCGGTGTGCGGCGGTTTGATTTTCTCGCAGGTGATCACCTTGTACATCACGCCGGTGATCTATTTGTACCTCGACAAGTACAGCGGCAAGGGGCCGATGAGCGACGCGGACGTGGATGGGGTGGCGCTGCATGAGGTAGTGCTGACCAAGGCGGCGTAATCGCGCCGGCATGGAACGTATGTATCGAGGATCGATCCTTGATACATACTGTAACAACCATCAATTTCATCAGCTTGTAAGCTGTTGGCAAAGGTCCAACAAGCGTGCGCAGGGAAGTCAAACAGGTTAGACTGCCGCACTGGACTGCCCATTTGCCGTTTCCCTGATAAATCGACGATCTTGCGTGACCACTCCCACATCCCCCTGGAAGACAGCGATGTCTGCGCACATTGCGGTCAACCCTTGCCTGGACGGAAAGTGATCACTTACGGAGAGCGGGACGGCAACCGCCGCTACGGCTTGATGGCCGCCATTGCCTTGCACTTGCTGCTGGTGGCGGTGTGGTATTTCCAGCCCAAGATCAAGGTCCAGCACGCAGCCGCCAAGGCCGGCGAAGCCATCGTCTGGCTGCCGCCCATCACACCGGACAAGACCACCTCGAAACCGAAGGCCGACCCGGCTCCGAAGGCGGCCAAGCCTGCCGCACCGTCCAAGCCGACGCCGCAGCCCGTCACCCAGGTCAAGCGCTTGCCGGATACGATCACCCTGCCCAAGGAAAAGCCGGTGGAGAATACGCCGCCGCCACCGCCTAAGGAGGTGACCAAGGTCGATCCGGAAATCACCGACATGCAGGCCTACATCGACGCCAAGCGCAAGGCGCGTGGCGCGTCCCAGAGCGACCAGGCCGAGGAAAGCCAGTCGGCCAAAGGCATGCGCAACGCGCTGGCCAACATCGGCGCCATCAACGGCCGCAGTGGCCAGGATCCGAACGAGACCGGCGGCGTGTTCAGCGTCAACAACAAGACCTTCAACAGCGCCGACGTCAAGTTCCGCGGCTGGAACCCGAACTTCAAGCGCCGCTGGCTGACCGCCGTGACGGTGGAGCGCGGCAGCGACCCGGATATCGAGACGGCGATCGTCAAGAAGATGATCGAGCTGATCCGCAAGGAAAAGACCGGCGACTTCGAATGGGATTCGCACCGCCTCAACCGGGTGGTAACCTTGTCGGCGCGGCCGCAGGATACCCAGGAGTTGATGGATTTCCTGTTCAAGGAGATGTTCCCGGAATATAAGCCGCCGCGCAGAGGCGGGTAGGGGGGCACCCCGTGCCCACGCGGAAGTCAACAAACCGCGAACCTTATGCGTGGGCTCATTCGCATTTGAGCCCCAGCTCAAATACCCCACCCTGCGACGCATGAAAAAACCGCGCATCAGCGCGGTTTTTTATAACTTTTATTACTTGAGGCGAAAAGCGATCAAGCCCCAGCCTTCAAGCGACGTGCCACATCCAGTGCAAAATACGTCAGCACCCCATCCGCTCCGGCCCGCTTGAACGACATCATGGTCTCCATGATGATCTTGTCCTTGTCCAGCCAGCCATTCTGGAAGGCCGCCTGCAGCATCGCGTATTCGCCGCTGACCTGGTAGGCGAAGGTCGGCACCTTGAATTCGTCCTTCACGCGGCGCACCACGTCCAGGTAGGGCATGCCGGGCTTGACCATCACCATGTCGGCGCCTTCGGCGATGTCCAGCGCAACTTCGCGCAGGGCTTCGTCGGTGTTGGCCGGGTCCATCTGGTAGGTGTTCTTGTCGGCCTTGCCGAGGTTGGCGCTGGATCCCACTGCGTCGCGGAAGGGGCCATAGTAGGCCGAGGCATACTTGGCCGAATAAGCCATGATGCGGGTGTGGATCAGGTTCTGCTCTTCCAGGGCCACGCGGATGGCGCCGATGCGGCCGTCCATCATGTCCGAGGGCGCCACGATGTCGACGCCGGCTTCGGCCTGGGCCAGGGACTGGCGGATCAGCATGGCGATCGTCTTTTCGTTGACGATGTAGCCGTTTTCGTCGGGCAAACCGTCCTGGCCGTGGGTGGTGTACGGGTCGAGCGCGACGTCGGTCATCAGGCCGAGCTGCGGGAACTCCCGCTTCAGGGCACGCACGGCGCGCGGGATCAGGCCTTCCGGGTTGGTCGCTTCGACGCCATCATAAGTCTTCAGCGACGCATCGACGACCGGGAACAGGGCCAGCACCGGGATGCCCAGGCTGACGGCTTCCTCGGCCACCTTCAGCAGCAAGTCGACCGAGACGCGTTCCACGCCCGGCATCGAGGCCACTTGCTGGCGCTGGTTTTCGCCATCGAGGATGAAGACCGGGTAGATCAGGTCCGAGGCGGTGACGGTGTTTTCGCGCATCAGGGCGCGCGAGAAGGGGTCGCGGCGCATGCGGCGCATGCGGACGGCGGGGTAGGCGTTGGGGCTAATGATCGGCATGAGGATGTCCTTCTGGATGGGTCAATCGGCCTGGCCGGGCTGGTCGTCGCCCGGTCCCGGGGCCGCGGTGTCGTCTCCGGTGTTCTCCTGGCCGGCCGCATCTTCTTCATGCAGGCCGAGCAGTTCGATGATCTTGTCGTTCGCTTCGTCGATGCCCACGCGCTTCAGCGCCGAGAACAGCTGCACCGTGAACGGAAAGCCTTCGCCGTCCTCGTCGACGTAGCTGTCCAGGATCTGCCTGGCCTGGCGCAGCACGTTCACCGACTCGTTGCGGTTCAGTTTATCGACCTTGGTCAGGATGCAGTGGATCGGCTTGCCGGTCGGGGCGAACCATTCCAGCATCTGCACGTCCAGGTCGGTGAACGGGCGGCGCGAATCCATGATCAGGACCAGCGCGGCCAGCTGGTCGCGCCGCTGCACGTAGTCGCCCAGCAGCTTTTGCCAGTGCAGCTTGGCCGTGCCGGACACTTCCGCATAGCCATAGCCCGGCAAGTCGACCAGCAGCGCCTGGATCTCGTCGACATTGGTCGGGTCCTTGCGGTGCATGGCCACATGGGCGCCGCCGATCGAGAAGAAATTGATGTGCTGGGTGCGGCCCGGCGTCTTGGACGCGAAGGCGAGGCCCTTCTGGTTGGTCAGGATATTGATCGCCGTCGATTTGCCTGCATTGGACCGGCCGGCGAAGGCGATTTCCGGCACCTGCGTATCGGGAAGATCCCGCAGCTGGTTGACGGTCGTGAAAAAGCGGGCTTGCCAGAGTTTGGACATGGGACGGTCGAATGAACGGAGGGAAAAAGACAACTAAAAAAGCAGTCCGGAAAGCAAGCTATTGTACAATAGGGAGTTAGCTGGCGCTGGCGCCTTCCGGAGTCGCTTCATGGTACCAGCAGGGCACGAGCATGGCCGCCGCACTGTAACTGCAAGTTCTTGATAGATTTGACTTTTTCAGGGTGCTTGAATGAATCGTGTGTTCTTCCCGGCCGCGCGCGCGGCATGCCTGACCTCCTTGTTGACCCTCTTCGCCAGCGCCGCCCTTGCGGCCGACGCGGCCCATGCACCGGCGGCCGTCCCGAAGATCGATCCGGCCAGGGGCGGATCCCTCTACGATACCGGCGACAACGCCCGTGGCCTGCCGGCCTGCGCCACCTGCCACGGCGCCGGCGGCAACTCCAGCATCGTTGCCAATCCCAAGCTGTCCGGGCAGAGCAACAGCTATATCCACAAGCAACTGGTCGATTTCACGACCCCGAACCGCGTCCAGCCGGTGATGACCACCTACGCCAAGATGCTGTCCGAGGAAGAAAAGAAAGACATCGCGGCCTGGCTCGCCACCCAGCAGCCCAAGGCCGGCGGCGCCGCCCGCAACAAGGACACCCTGGACATCGGCCGCAAGATCTACCGCGGCGGCATCGCCGAGCGCGGCGTGGCTGCCTGCGCCAGCTGCCACGGCGCCACCGGTGCCGGTATCCCGGTCCAGTACCCGCGCCTGGCCGGCCAGCACCAGGATTACACCGTGGCCCAGCTGCAAGCCTTCAAGACCGGAGCGCGCAAGAACAGCGTGCAGATGGTCACGCTGTCCAAGCGCATGTCGGACGAGGAAATGAAGGCGGTTGCCGACTATATTGCCGGATTGAAGTAAACTCGCATTCCCCGAGGCGCCAGTCGAGAGGGCAGCTGCACACTGGCAGGCTGCCCTTTTTGCTGTATCCTCGCGGCAGAATGTCGCAACCGAAAGAAGTCTTATCGATGAGCACCACCGGAATTGAACTGAAAACACGCCGTCGCGGCCTCGCCGAGGCGGTCGAACTGGTGTCGTCGATGCGTTTCGCCATCGCCCTGCTGATGATGATCGCGATTGCCGCCATCATCGGCACCATCATGAAGCAGGACCAGGCCGGGCCCGACTACATCAACCAGTTCGGCCCCTTCTGGTACACCATCTTCGAGCGGATCGGCCTGTACACCGTGTATTCGGCCTGGTGGTTCCTCTTGATTTTGGCGGTGCTGATTCTCTCGACCTCGCTGTGCGTGATCCGCAACGGGCCGCGCATGTTGCGCGACATGCGCAGCTGGCGCGAGAACGTGCGCGAAGACTCGCTGCGTAACTTCCACCACAAAACCGAATGGGCATCGAGCCTGGGCGCCGTGCCGCTGGCCACCCAGACCGCCCAGCGCCTTGGCAATGCCGGCTACCGTGTAAAGCTGGTCGACAAGGCGGGCGGGGTGCTGGTGGCGGCCAAGAAGGGCGCCGCCAACAAGTTCGGCTATATCTTCGCGCACACCGCCATCATCGTGATCCTGCTGGGCGGCCTGCTCGATTCGAATCTCCCGATCCGCTTCCAGGAATGGTTCCTGGGCAAGACGCCATATACCAGCGGTGAGCTGCAGCCGCGCCACCGCCTCGGCCTGGGAAACCCGACCTTCCGCGGCAATACCCGCATCCCGGAAGGCCAGGCCAGCAATACCGCCGCGATTCCGCAAGCCGACGGCGTGCTGGTGCAGGATTTGCCGTTCACGATCACGCTCAACAAATTCATCATCGATTTCTACTCGACCGGCATGCCCAAGCTGTTCTCGAGCGAAGTCACGATCCGCGACCACGAGACGGGTAAAACCTTCCCGGCCACGATCCGCGTCAACCAGCCGCTGATCTACCGCGGCGTGGCGGTCTACCAGTCGGGCGTCGACGACGGCGGCAGCAAGCTGAAACTCACCGGCTACCCGATGACCGGCACTGCCAACCAGACTTTCGCGATCCAGGGCGAAGTCGGCAACGCCACCCGCCTGAGCGGCGGCGACAGCGATTACACGGTGGAGTGGTCCGGTTTCCGTCCCTTCAACGTCGAAAACATGAATACCGAAGGCGACCTGCGCAAGGTGAGCAAGACGCAATCCTTCAACGACCAGTTCGCCCAGGCCCTGTCCCGGCATTCCGGCTCGGCCGCCAAAAATGCCAACAACAAGGACCTGAAAAATGTCGGCCCCAGCGTGCAATACAAATTGCGCGACAAGACCGGCCAGGCGCGCGAATTCCTGAACTACATGCAGCCGGTGAGCCTGGAAGGCGCGCAAGTCTACCTGGCCGGCGTGCGCAACAACCCGTCCGACGCCTTCAGCTACCTGCGCATTCCGGCCGACGATGCACATGGCGTGGGCGAATGGATGCGCCTGCGCGCCGCCCTGGCCGACCCGGCGCTGCGCCAGGAAGCCGCGCGCCGCTACGCCGAGCGCGCGCTGCCGGCGCATCCGAACGCGATGCTCGCTGCCCAGCTGCAGGAATCGGCGGCCAAGACCCTGGCCATCTTTGCCGGCGACGGCAAACAGGGAGGCTACCTGGCCGTATCCCAATTCCTGGAGCGCATTCCCCAGGCCGAGCAGGAAAAGGCCGCAAACGTCTTCATGAAGATGCTCAACGGCGCCCTGTGGGAGCTGTGGCAGGCTGCGCGTGCGCGTGCCGGCCAGCCGCCGGCCGAGCCGAGCGACGCCCACGCCCGTTTCCTGCAACTGGCGACGAATGCCTTGTCGGACAGTTTCTTCTATGGCGCGCCGGTGTACCTGTCGCTCGAGGAGTTCACCGAGATCAAGGCCTCGGTGCTGCAGGTGACGCGCTCGCCGGGCAAGAAAGTCGTCTACCTGGGCTGCGCGCTGCTGGTACTGGGTATCTTCTCGATGTTCTATATCCGCGAACGCCGTATCTGGGTCTGGGTCAGGAACGAGGATAATGGCGGTGCCCATGCCATGATGGCGATGAGCACGCAACGCAAGACGCTCGATTTCGAGCGCGAATTCGAAGAATTGAAGACGGTATTACCGCAATCGGCCTGAGCCGGTTGCCTCATCACAGGACACCGTGGAGAAAAGAATGGACATGTCCCCCGCATCGCAAGCCCAGCCGCCGCTCAAGGCTGCCGACAAATATGCCCGCCCGCAGGGCTTTTTCAAACGCCTGACGGTCATCGACTGGCTGTTCGGCGCCGGCCTGCTGGCGGCCGCGCTCTTCGCGCTACAGCGCTTCGGCCATCACATGGACGTCTACGAACAGGCGATCCTGGTGCTGGCGGCGCCCACCTTCGCGCTGCTGGGCTGGGGCTGGAAGCCGGTGCGCTGGCTGATGCCGCTGATCGCCGTGCTGGCCTTGTGGGCCATCTCGCTGTACGGCGGGTCGCTGGATGCCGCCAACCAGAAATTCCTCCTCAAATACATCCTGTCGAGCCAGTCCGCGATTCTCTGGATGAGCGCGCTGTTCGTGTTCTCCACCGTGTTCTACTGGATCGGTTTGGCGGCGCGCTCTTCTTTTGGGGGCAGCGTCGGCTCCAAGCTGTGCTGGGCGGCGGTGGTGCTGGGCTTCACCGGCATGATGGTGCGCTGGTACGAGTCCTATCTGGTCGGCGCCGACGTCGGCCATATCCCGGTGTCGAACCTGTACGAAGTCTTCATCCTGTTCTCGATGATCACCGCGCTGTTCTACCTGTACTACGAACAGCGCTACGCCACCCGCCAGCTGGGTGCTTTCGTGCTACTGCTCATTTCCGCGGCGGTCGGCTTCCTGCTGTGGTATGCGGTGGCGCGCGACGCCGCCGAGCTGCAACCGCTGGTGCCGGCCCTGCAGAGCTGGTGGATGAAGATCCACGTGCCGGCGATGTTCGTCGGCTACGGCACCTTCGCGCTGGCGGCCATGGTCGGCTCGGCTTATTTGCTGAAATCGCATGGTTACCTGGCCGACCGCCTGCCGTCGCTGGAAGTGCTGGACGACGTGATGTACAAGGCGATCTCGGTCGGCTTCGCCTTCTTCACGGTGGCCACCATCCTTGGCGCGCTGTGGGCGGCCGAGGCCTGGGGCGGCTACTGGTCCTGGGATCCGAAGGAAACCTGGTCCCTGATCGTCTGGCTCAACTACGCGGCCTGGCTGCACCTGCGCCTGATGTCCGGCCTGCGCGGGCGCATGGCGGCCTGGTGGGCGCTGATCGGCCTGGTAGTGACGACCTTCGCTTTCCTGGGCGTCAATATGTTCCTGTCCGGATTGCACTCCTACGGCAAGCTGTAGATGACATTTGGATGACAGCTTGTAACAAGTGTTCAAGCGTCCAGCCAAGTCTTGGCGGTTCGTGTAAGGTTGACATGTCGGACGCGAAATGTCTCTAAAACGCGTCACTATCGCCGGAGCCGCCATGTTGATCAAACGTAGTCCAAACGGCATCGATTTGCCGTTCTCATCAGAAATAACGCCGCAAGACGTGTACGAAGGGCGGCGCCAGTTCCTCGCCCGTGCGGCGGCCACCGCCGTGGTTGGCTCTTCGCTTTGGGAAATGGCTAACCGCCAAGCTTTCGCCCAGGGCGCGGCCTTGCCGCGCCTCGCGGCTGCCCGCAACGCCGCCTTCTCGACTGGCGAGACCCAGACCTCCTTCCAGGACGCCACCCACTACAACAATTTCTACGAATTCGGCACCGACAAATCGGATCCGGCCGAGAACGCGCACACCCTGCGCACGCGCCCGTGGACGGTGCAGATCGAAGGCGAAGTCAAAAAGCCGATGACGCTCGACATCGACAAGCTCACCAAGCTGGCGCCGCTGGAAGAGCGCGTCTACCGCCTGCGCTGCGTCGAAGGCTGGTCGATGGTGATTCCCTGGGTCGGCTATTCGCTGTCCAATTTGATCAAGCAGGTTGAACCGACCGGCAACGCCAAGTACGTGGAATTCATCAGCCTGGCCGACCGCGGGCAGATGCCGGGCGTGCGCAGCCGCGTGCTCGACTGGCCTTACGTGGAAGGCTTGCGCATGGACGAAGCCATGCATCCGCTGGCCCTGCTGACGGTCGGCATGTACGGCCAGGTGCTGCCCAACCAGAACGGCGCGCCGGTGCGCCTCGTCGTGCCCTGGAAATACGGTTTCAAGTCGGCCAAGTCGATCGTCAAGATCCGCTTCGTGCGCGACCAGCCGAAGACCGCCTGGAACGGCATCGCCGCCAACGAATACGGCTTTTATTCGAACGTGAACCCGAACGTCGACCATCCGCGCTGGTCTCAGGCGACGGAGCGCCGCATCGGCGAAGGCGGCCTGTTCACGCCCAAGCGCAAGACCCTGATGTTCAACGGCTACAACGAGGTCGCCTCGCTGTACACTGGCATGGACCTCAAAAAGTTCTACTGACCTTGATTTATTAACTTATCCATGGCGGCATTCAACCCGACTCCGAAGCAGTTCAAGGCCATCAAGGCGCTGGTGTTCATCCTGGCGCTGCTGCCTTTCCTGCGCATTGCCGTGCTGGTCGCCATGCAGGTGCCGGTCGACCCGGTCGAGTTCATCACCCACGGCAGCGGCGACTGGGCCCTGTACCTGCTGTGCGCGACCCTGGCGGTCACGCCGCTACGCCGCTTCACCGGCTGGAACTGGCTGGTCCGCCTGCGGCGCATGCTGGGTTTATATACCTTCTTCTACGCCGCCTTGCACTTCCTCGCCTTTTTGTGGTTCGACCATTTCTTCGACCTGGCGGCGATGTGGCGCGACGTCCTCAAGCGACCTTTCATCACGGTCGGCTTCATCGCCTTCGTGCTCCTGATCCCGCTGGCCGCGACCAGCACCCAGGGCATGATCCGGCGGCTGGGGCGCAACTGGGCCCGGCTGCACAAGCTGATCTACGCGATCGCGCCGCTGGCCATCCTGCACTACTGGTGGATGAAGGCGGGCAAGCACAACTTCGAGCAACCCATCGTCTGGGGCTGCGTGGTCGCCGTGCTGCTCGGCCTGCGCGTGTTCTGGAGCTGGCACCGCAGCCGCCAGGCCGTCGCTTCTTCGGTGAGGTCTTGAGGTGATGAAGCCGATCGGAGCGATTTTGCTGCTGGTGGTCCTGGTGCTGTTACTGGTGCTGGCAGGCTCGCGCGGGCGCTACACCCTGGCGGTCGACCGCTGTCTCGACCTCGACGGCCGCTGGTCCGAACAGGCCGCGGCCTGCGCTTCGCAGGCGTGGCCAGAAGACCGCTCGCGCGGGCGGGATTGAGCATCCCCCAGGCGCGACCCGCTTCACAATCGTCATCCCATCCTGAGCCAGGATACAAAACAAGCCAGGGACATTCTATTGGGAAATCGTGCTGGCCAGCATGGCATCAGGACCAACGGACAATGGCGAATCTGTTTTGTTTGGACCGATGACGGTCCTGCCAAGGTCGAAATTGTCGATTACCATTAAGGATGCCTAATCGGCCTCTGGAGGCAATATGTTCAAACGGAATGCGCCCGGTTCATCCGGGGGAAGTCTTGCGCGAGGAATATCTGGAATCTCTGGACATGTCCGTCAACGCGCTTGCCGGCGCGTTGCGGCTGACCGCTGCGCGCGTCAATGAGATCGTGCGCGAGCAACGTGGCGTGTCGCCAGATACCGCGCTCCGGTTGTCGCGCTATTTCGGCACGACGCCGGAGTTCGGGCTGAACTTGCAGATGACCTACGAGTTACGCAAAGTGTCTCAAGAACAATGGGCACATCGTGGAGGAAATCGAGCCGCTGGAAATGGCGGCCTAAGAACTGGGCGGCTCAACTGCCCCTGTCCCGAATGTATTACCTGACCAGCGTCTCCAGCGCAAACAGCTCTTCCGGCGTCTCGCGGCGGCGGATCAGGTGGACCTGGTCGCCATCCACCAGCAGCTCGGCCACGCGGCCGCGCGTGTTGTAGTTGGACGACATGGTGAAGCCGTAGGCGCCGGCCGCCATCATGGCCAGCACGTCGCCCGGCTGCAGGGCCAGGTCGCGGTCGCGTGCCAGCCAGTCGCCGGATTCGCATACCGGGCCGACCAGGTCGTAGGTGACGGCGGCGCCGTCGCGCGGCATCACCGGCTTGACGTCCATCCAGGCCTGGTACATCGCCGGGCGCGCCATGTCGTTCATGGCGGCGTCGACCACGCAGAAGTTCTTCTCTTCGCCCGGCTTGATGAATTCCACCGACATCAGCAGCACGCCGGCATTGCCGACGATCGAACGGCCCGGCTCGAAGATCACCTTGATCGGCCTGCCGTCGTATTTGGCGGCGCGCCAGGCGTCCACGCGCGCAAACACGCGCGACACGTAGTCGCCGATCGGCACCGGTGTGCCGTCACCGCTGCCGTAGTCGATGCCGAGGCCGCCGCCGACGTCGAGGTGGTGCAACACGATGCCTTCAGCCGCCAGGGTGTCGATCAGTTCGATCAGCTTGTCCAGCGCTTCCAGCAGCGGCGCGTCGTCCAGCAGCTGCGAGCCGATGTGGCAATCGATGCCGACCACGTCCAGATGCGGCAGGGCGGCGGCGGTGCGGTAGGTGGCCAGCGCATCCGAGAAGGCCACGCCGAACTTGCTGGCCTTCAGGCCGGTCGCGATGTAGGGGTGGGTCCTGGCATCGACGTTCGGGTTCACGCGCAGCGACACCGGCGCACGCTTGCCCAGGCGGCCGGCGACCTCGTTAATGCGGTGCAGCTCGGGGATGGATTCCACGTTGAAGCACAGGATGCCCTTGTTCAGCGCCAGTTCGATTTCCTGTACGGTCTTGCCCACGCCCGAGAAGATCACCTTGCCCGGGTCGCCGCCGGCGGCGATCACGCGCAGCAGTTCGCCGCCCGAGACGATGTCGAAACCGGCGCCTTCACGCGCCAGCAGGTCGAGGATCGCCAGGTTCGAATTGGCCTTCATCGCATAGCAGACCAGCGCGTCGCGGCCGGTGGCCGGGGCGGCGTAGCCGGTGAAGTTTTCCAGCAGCTGGGCTTTGGAATAGACGTAGGCCGGGGTGCCGAAGCGGGCGGCGATATCGGACAGGGCAACGCGTTCGGCGTGCAGCACGCCGTTCTGGTACGAGAAATGCGACATGGATGTTTTATTGGGAGGCAGGTACGGAAGACGGCGGTGTGGTAGCTTGCGTATTGTTGGCGTTCGACTCGGCCGACGGCACGGCGGTGCCCGCGGCCGGGGCCGGCGGCACGGCGATCGAGGCCGGCTGTGCCTGGGCCTCGGGCGCGGCCGGTCCGGCCGCTGCGCTGGCCTTGTGCTTCGGCGGCTTGGGCATGTAGAGCGGGCCGGTCTGGCCGCAGGCGGACAGCAGGATCAGCGTCGCCAGGGCGGAAGGAAGCGCAAATGAGGACTTCACGATTAGAATCACGGTTTGATTAGCAGACCTTGGAGTGTAGCATGACCGAAACCGAATTTTTGGACCTCGCCGAGTCCACCCTGGACCGCATCGAACAAGCCTTCGACCGCCTGTTCGAACAGGATGTCGTCGACGTCGAGTGCAAGCGCAACGGCAACGTGCTCGAGATCGAGTTTGTCGACAATGGTTCGAAAATCATCGTCAACAGCCAGGCACCGCTGCAGGAAATGTGGATCGCCGCCCGCGCCGGCGGCTTCCACTACAAGCGCGTGGGCGACGAATGGCGCAACACGCGCGACGACAGCGAATTCTTCACCGCGCTGTCGGACTACGCCAGCCAGCAGGGCGGGGCGCCGGTCAAGCTGGCCTGAGCGCTGCCGCTTGGCTTTCAGCTGTCGCAGGGTGGGCGCTTACGCCGGCCGCGCCCACCTGCATATGTAATCGCCGTTTATTCTAGAAAAGCTCGTTGCGCACGGCGTCGCGGGTTTTCTGTTCCCCCGCCGGCGGCGGCGTACCGACGTCGAGCGACTGCACCCCGGTACCGGGCGGATTCTCCGCGTAATAGTACTCGTCGCCATACAGCACCAGGCCGGACGGCACCTGCTTCTGCTCCACCGGCACGTCCTTCAGCGCCTTTTGCATGAAGCCGATCCAGATCGGCAGCGCCAGGCCGCCGCCGGTTTCCTTGTTGCCCAGGTTGCGCGGCTGGTCGTAGCCGATCCAGGCGATGCCGACCAGGTGCGGGGTGTAGCCGGCGAACCAGGCGTCCATCGAATCGTTGGTGGTGCCGGTCTTGCCGCCGATGTCCGGGCGCTTCAGCGTGGCCTGGGCCTTGGCGGCGGTGCCGTAGCGGGCCACGTCGCGCAGCATGCTGTCCATCAGGAAGGCGTTGCGCTCGTCGATCACGCGGTTGGCTTCCACCCCTGCGCGTTCCGGGCGCGCTTCCGACAGCACCTTGCCGTCGGCATCGGTCACTTTCGAGATCAGGTAGGGGCTGATGCGGTAGCCGCCATTGGCGAACACGGAGTAGGCCCCCGACATCTGCAGCGGCGTGGTCGCGCCCGCGCCCAGCGCCAGCGTCAGGTAGGGCGGGTTCTTGTCCGGGTCGAAGCCGAAGCGGGTCGCGTATTCCTGGCCGTAGCGGGCACCGATCTTGTTCAGGATGCGGATCGAGATCATGTTCTTCGACTTGGTCAGGCCGCGCCGCATCGTCATCGGGCCTTCGTACTTGGCGTCGTAGTTCTTCGGTTCCCAGGCCTGGCCGCCGGTCGAGCCGGCGTCGAAGGAGATCGGCGCGTCGTTGATCAAGGTCGCCGGCGAGAAGCCGCGTTCCAGCGAAGCCGAATAAATGAAGGGCTTGAACGAAGAGCCGGGCTGGCGCCAGGCCTGGGTCACGTGATTGAACTTGCTGCGGTTGTAGTCGAAGCCGCCGACCAGCGCGCGGATCTGGCCGTCGGACGGATCGACCGCGACGAAGGCCGATTCCACTTCCGGCAGCTGGGTGATGTTCCAGGACGAGCCGCCATCCTGGGTCACGCGGATCACGGCGCCGCGGCGGATGCGCCGGGTCTCTGCCGCTTTCGGCGACAGCCAGCCCTGGGCAAAGGCCAGGCCTGCGCCGCTAATCCTGATTTCCTCGCCCGAGGCCAGCACCGCCGTGATGCCGCTCGGCGCCGCCTGCAGCACGATGGCGGCGACGATGTCGTCGGAATCCGGGTGTTCGGCCAGTTCGGCTTCGATGGCTTCGTCGGCGTCGCCCTTGGAACGCGGGATCTCGATGTATTTTTCCGGACCGCGGTAGGTGTGGCGGCGTTCGTAATCCATCACGCCTCGGCGCAGCGCCAGGTAGGCGGCGTCCTGGTCGGCCTTGGTGATGGTGGTGAACACGTTCAGGCCGCGCGTATAGGTGTCTTCCTTGAACTGTTCGTAGACCAGCTGGCGTGCCATTTCTGACACGTATTCGGCATGCACGCCGAAGGCGGTGCTGTCGGTCTTGATCTTGAGTTCTTCGTCCTTGGCCTGGGCGTACTGGGCGTCGCTGATGTAGCGCAGGTCGTGCATGCGCTGCAGGATGTACTGCTGGCGCAGGCGGGCGCGCTTGGGATTGACTACCGGGTTGTAGGCCGACGGCGCCTTCGGCAGGCCGGCCAGCATCGCCGCTTCCGCCACCGTGATGTTCTTCAGATCCTTGCCGAAGTAGATCTGGGCCGCCGACGAAAAGCCGAAGGCGCGCTGGCCCAGGTAGATCTGGTTCATGTAGACCTCGAGGATCTGGTCCTTGGTGAGGTTCTTTTCGATCTTCCAGGCCAGCAGCGCTTCATAGGCCTTGCGCTTGAGGGTCTGCTCGCTCGACAGGAAGAAATTGCGCGCCACCTGCTGGGTGATGGTCGATGCGCCCTGGCGTGCGCCGCCGGTGGCGTTGTGCAGGGCCGCGCGCAGGATGCCCCAGTAATCGACGCCGCCGTGTTCGTAGAAACGGTCGTCCTCGATGGACAGCACCGCCTTCTTCATGACGTCGGGGATTTCCTTGAAGTGGACCAGGGTGCGGCGCTCCTCGCCGAATTCGCCGATCAGGACGTTATCCGCGGTAAAGATCCGCAGCGGCATCTTGGGGCGGTAGTCGGTCAGGGTGTCGAGCGCAGGCAGGTTCGGGTAAGCCATCGCCAGCGCAAACACCACCACCAGCACGCCGCAGACGGCAAGCCCGGCCAGCGCGGCCAGCAGGGTCAGGAGGATGCGCTTGGGCGAGTGCCTGGGCGAACGGTTGGGAGCGGGCGGCGGCGCGGACGCCCCGTTGTGAGATGCTTTCATGCGGAGGTAGAGGTCGCTTTATGGATCAGTTTCATTATAAGTCAGTGCCGTCATGCAAACACAACTGGACAAGAGCACAACAGGTGTGAAAACAGTGTCAATGTCGATCGGTCAAACTTGAAAACCAAGTGTCGTTTTCATGCTTCGCTGCATTATGTTCCCATGCAGAAATTTCTTGTCGGGGAACATTAGTATTGCTACGATTTGCGGCAGTACTTCATGTTGTAGCTGACCACCCCGCATCAAATATCAGTTTATTCAACGATTTTTCCCTTCGCGGGCGTTCACAAGCAAACCTCGGCAGCCGGGGTTTTCCACAGCCGTTCTACGTTAGGACGCATTAGCAGCAGCAAAGAGGGAGGTCGTTAGTGATCAGTCTAGGTTCCTTGTTCGGACAGTCCAGCCCGCCATTGGTCGGGCTCGACATCAGCACGTCCGGGGTGCGCCTGGTGGAGTTGGCCGACGCCGGCAAGGGCGTGCTGCGTCTGGAGCGTTACGCGTCCGAGCCGCTGCCGCGTGGCGCCGTGGTCGACGGTAACATCGAAAACATCGAATCCGTATCGGATGCGGTGCTGCGTGTCTGGAAAAAAAGCGGCACCAAGATCCGCCACGTCGCGCTCGGCATGCCGCCGGCCGCCGTCATCACCAAGAAAATCATTTTGCCGGCCGGCCTGCCGGAAGACCAGCTCGAAGTGCAGGTCGAGTCGGAGGCGAGCCAGTATATCCCGTTTGCACTGGACGAGGTAAGCCTCGACTTCGACGTCATCGGCCCGGCCGCCAACTCGATCGAAGACATGGAAGTGATGCTGGCCGCCGCGCGCCGCGAGAAGGTCGAGGACCGGGTCGCGATCGCCGAAGCGGCCGGCCTGACGGCTACCGTGATGGACATCGAATCGTATGCGGCGCGCGCCGCCATGGTGCGCGCCACCGAAGGCATGCCGGGTAGCGCAGACCAGATCGTCGCCCTGTTCCAGATCGGCGCCCAGTCGACCCACATTTCGGTGCTGCAGAACGGCGACACCGTCTACGAGCGCGAGCAGCCTTTCGGCGGCACCCAGCTGACCCAGGACATCGTGCGCGCCTACGGCCTGTCCTTCGAGGAAGCGGAAGCGCGCAAGAAGGCCGGCGATTTGCCCGACAATTACGCGGCCGACCTGCTGGCCCCCTTCCTGGAAAACGCGGCGCTGGAAGTCACGCGCGCAATCCAGTTCTTCTTCACCTCGACCCCGTACACCCGCATCGACCAGATCTGGCTCGCAGGCGGCTGCGCACTGGTGCCGGGCCTGCTCGACATCATCGCCAGCCGCACCCGCATCAGCAGCAGCATCGTCGCGCCGTTCAAGGGCATGCAGATGGGGCCATCGGTGCGCGAGCAGCAGCTGCGCCACGAAGCGCCGGCCTACCTGGTCGCCTGCGGCCTGGCGCTGCGGAGGTTTGGCTGATGATCCGGATTAACCTGCTTCCCCACCGGGAAGCCAAACGCAAGCAGAAGCAGAAAGCCTTCGCGGCCCTGATGGCGCTCGGCGCCCTGGCCGGCGTTGCGCTGGTGCTGCTGGTCGGCGCGATCAACGCCGGCCGCATCGCCACCCAGAACCAGCGCAACACGGTCCTCAAGGATGCCAACGCGGACCTCGACACCAAGATCGGCAGGATCGCCGGCCTGAAGTCGGAGATCGAGGCGCTCAAGGCGCGCCAGCAGGCGGTCGAGGATCTGCAGGGCGACCGCAACCAGCCGGTCTACCTGATGGACGAACTGGTGCGCCAGATGCCGGACGGGGTCTACCTGAAAAGCTTCAGGCAGAACGGCCAGAAGGTGGTGCTGAACGGCTATGCGCAGTCGCAGGAACGCGTGGCCGAGCTGCTGCGCAATTTGTCCGGCAATTCGCCCTGGCTGGAAGCCCCGGAACTGACCGAGGTGAAGGCAGTCCCGCTGGCGCAGAGCAAGACCGGACGCCGGGTCGTCGAATTCACCCTGGGCGTGTCGATCAAGCGCGCCCGCGAGAGCGATGACGACAAGGTCGACGGCAACAAACCCGCGCCGAAAAAGACCGCGGCGGGAGCACAAGCATGAATATTGATGTGAAACAGTCATTCGCCGACCTGGCGCTCCAGTTCGAAGGTTTGCAGGGCCGTCATCCGGGCCTGTGGCCGCTGGCGCCGCGCCTGCTGTGCGCGGCCGGCGTGATGGTGGGCGTACTGGTCCTCGGCTACTTCCTGTACTGGAGCGGCCAGTTCGAAGAACAGGACAACCTGGCGGCCCAGGAACAGACGCTGCGCGACGCCTACAAGGTCAAGATCGCGCAGGCGATCAACCTGGAAGCGCTGGAAGCCCAGCAGCAGCAGGTCAACCGCTACGTCGAGCGCCTGGAAAAGCAATTGCCGAGCAAGGCCGACATGGATGCGCTGCTGTCCGACATCAACCAGGCCGGCGTCGGCCGCGGCCTGCAGTTCGAGCTGTTCCGCCCGGGCAGCGAAGAGCTGAAGGAATACTATGCCGAGCGGCCGATCGACATCAAGGTCACCGGCAAGTACCACGACATCGGCGAGTTCGCCGCCGACATGGCGAAAATGTCGCGCATCGTCACCCTGAACAACCTGGCGCTCGGCACCGACAAGGACGGCACGCTGTCGCTCGACGCGGTCGCCAAGACCTTCCGCTACCTCGACCAGGACGAACTCGAGGCCCAGGCCAAGGCGCGCAAGGCCAGGAAGAAGGACGCCGCCAAGTCCAAGGGAGGTGGAGCATGAGCCGCCTTGCCGTGATTGCCCTGGGGTCGCTGGGTGCCGTGCTGCTGGCCGGCTGCGGCGACAGCGACGTGCGCGAAGTGCGCGACTGGATGGCGCAGGTGCAGCGCGAGACCCATCCGAACGTCAAGCCGCTGTCCGAACCGAAGACCTTCATTCCCTATGCCTACGGCGCCAAGGAGGCGGTCGATCCGTTCAGCCAGGCGAAACTGCTGGGCGAGCTGGCGCGGGTGGCGGCAACGACGACCAGCCCGAACCAGCCGGACACGAACCGTCCACGCGAGCTCCTCGAAACCTTCCCCTTGGACACCATGAACATGGTGGGAACGATCGAGAAGGGCGGCACCCGCTACGCCCTGCTGCAGATCGACAAGTCGCTGTATCAGGTCAGGCCCGGCCAGCGTGTGGGCCAGAATTTCGGCGTCGTCACCCGTGTGAGCGACGGCGCCATCGATATCCGTGAAGTGGTGCAGGACGCCGCCGGCGAGTGGGTCGAGCGCATGGCGAAGCTGGAGCTGCAAAGCAAGGAGACAGGTAAATGACCCGTTTTAAAATGATGGTGTGCGCCTTCCTGGGCAGCCTGGTATTCGGCGCCGGCGGCGCATATGCACAGGACAACGCGATCGAATCGATCAGCGCCAACCAGCAGGGTGCCAACGTCGTCATCAAGGTGGCGATGAAGGACGTGCCGGCCAAGCTGCCGATCGGTTTTTCGATTACCAGCCCGGCCCGCATCGCCCTCGATTTCGGCGCCACCGCCAATGCGACCGGCAAGGCCGCCCAGGACATCAATCTGGGCGACGTGCGCGGCGTGAACGTGGTGCAGGCCAGCGAACGCACGCGCCTGGTGCTGAACCTGAAACGCCCGCTGAACTATGCAGCCGCGATCGATGGCAAGGCCGTGATCGTCACGGTGGAAGGCTCGGGCGGCGTGGCACAGGCGATCGATGCCGGCGGCCAGCCGGCACGCCAGGCTGTTTCGGCAAGCGGTGCAACCCAGACCCTGCGCGACGTCGACTTCCGCCGCGGCAGCAACGGCGAAGGCCGCGTCGTGGTCGGCCTGCCCAACGGCCAGGTCGCGGTCGACGTGCGCCAGGCCGGCAACCAGATCCTGGTCGATTTCATGAAGACCGGCGTGCCGCCTTCGCTGCGCCGGCGCCTGGACGTGAGCGACTTCGGCACCCCGGTATCGCGCATCACCACCACGCCCGCCGGCGACCACGTGCGCATGACCATCGACGCCCAGGGTCACTGGGAACAGAGCGTCTACCAGAGCGACACCCAGCTGGTGATCGACGTCAAGCCGGTCAAGGAAGACGCGAACCGTCCGGGCGGCAGCAACGCCCAGGGTTACCGCGGCGAGAAGCTGTCGTTCAACTTCCAGAACGTGGAAGTGCGCGCGGCGCTGCAGGCGATCGCCGACATCTCGGGCCTGAACATCATCACCAGCGATTCCGTCAGCGGCAGCCTGACCCTGCGCCTGAAAGACGTGCCCTGGGACCAGGCGCTCGACGTGGTGCTGCAGGCCAAGGGCCTGGACATGCGCAAGAACGGCACCGTGCTGTGGATCGCGCCCAAGGAAGAACTGCTGACCAAGGAAAAGCTCGAGCTTGAACAGCGGGCCCAGATCACCGACCTGGAACCGCTGCGCTCCGAGATCTTCCAGCTGAACTACCAGAAGGCTGAAGCCTTCCGCACCGTGTTCGGCCTGGATGCATCGGGCGGCAGCGCCGGCGGCTCTGGCAACCGCGTGCTGTCCAAACGCGGCAGCGCGATCATCGATCCGCGCACCAACCAGCTGTTCGTGACCGACATCGCGTCCAAGCTGGAAGACATCCGCAAGCTGATCCAGAAGGTCGACATCGCCACCAAGCAGGTGCTGGTCGAGGCGCGCCTGGTCGAGGCCAACGACGGCTTCTCGCGCAACCTGGGCGCCAAACTCGGCTTCTCGGACCTGCGCACGATGCGCGGCGGCGATTCCGGCTACCAGATCAACGGCAACCAGCGCATCGCGATCGGCGGCAACCTGACCGGCGTGGCCCAGAACACCGGCCAGCTGGCGGCCACCGCGGACACCGTGACCAACAACACGCTGGTCAACCTGCCGGCGGCCGGCATCAACGGCGCCTCCCCGAGCAGCGTCGCGTTCTCGCTGTTCTCGTCGGCCGCCAACCGCTTCCTGAACCTGGAACTGTCGGCGCTGGAAGCCGACGGCAAGGGCAAGATCATTTCCAGCCCGCGCGTGGTCACCGAGGACAACGTCGCGGCCGTGATCGAGCAGGGCGTCGAGCTGCCTTACCAGCAGGCCACCAGCAGCGGCGCGACCTCGGTCGCCTTCCGCAAGGCCAGCCTGCGCCTGGAAGTGACGCCGCAGGTGACGCCGGACGGCAATATCGTGCTGGACGTCGACGTCGCCAAGGATTCGCGCGGCGAGAACACCACTGCCGGTCCGGCCATCAACACCCAGCACGTGAAGACCAAGGTGATGGTGGAAAACGGCGGCACCGTGGTGCTGGGCGGTATCTACCAGCAGAGCGAGACCAACGACACCACCCAGGTGCCGGTGCTGGGCAACATCCCCGTCGTGGGCAACCTGTTCAAGACGAATTCGCGGGCAACGACCAAGACCGAACTGCTGGTCTTCATCACTCCGCGCATCGTGACCGACCGGGTGCAGGGCGGACACTGAATAACAACCAACAATGTTGACTGAGATGAAAAACTACCAGAATCCGAGCGCAGGCCGCGGCCTCCAGGTCGCGGCCCTGCTGGCCGCCTTGCTGCTTTCCGCCTGCGGTGGCGGTGGCGGCAATCCAGGTACCACGACCAACGGCAGCGGCAGCGGCGGCACCGGCACCGGCAATACCGGCGGCGGCACGGTCGTGACCCCGACCCCGAGCGTGAGCCTGGCCTTCACCACCAGCGCCGGCGGCGCCAGCAACAACCTGACCGGCGCCACCCCGCTGACCGTCAAGGCGACCGTGCTGGACAAGGACAAGAAGCCGGTCCAGAACGCCATCGTCACCTTTGCCACCAGCGATACCCTGGCCATCTTCTCGCCGAGCGCGGGCACGGCCCTGACCGACGCCAGTGGCGTGGCCAGCGTGACCATGCGCGCGGCCAGCCTGTCCGCCGCCGGCGCCGGTGCCGTCACCACCACCACCACCGTGGCCGACGCCACCATCACCGGCACCGGCAACTACGCGGTCGGGGCCACCGCGCTGTCCTTCGGCACGCTCACCGCCAAGGAAGCCAGCCTGCCGGCCTATGGCACGACCGTGCTGTCGGTCGACCTGCTGTCCGGCTCGGGCAAGTACACCGACCAGCAGGTCAACGTGAACTTCAGCTCGTCCTGCATCACCGCCGGCAAGGCCACCGTCTCGGCCACGGTCGCCACCAACAACGGCACCGCCCAGACCGTGTACCGCGACAAGGGCTGCGCCAACACCGACATCGTCACCGTCTCGTCCGACGCTGTGGCCAAGCCCGTGAACACCACCCTGACCATTGGTGCGCCGTCCGCCGCCTCGGTGCAATTCGTGGGCGCCGCGCCGGCCGGCCAGGCGATCGTGATCCGCGGCCAGGGCGGCAACGGCCGCACCGAAACCGCGACCCTGACCTATAAGGTGGTCGACAACACCGGCGCCCCGCTGGCCGGCAAGCAGGTCAACTTCACGTCGTCGACCAACCTGGTCACCGTCAACAAGGCCAGCGACACCACCGACGCCACCGGCAGCGTGAGCACCACCGTCAACTCGGGCACGACCCCGACCTCGTTCCGCGTGCAGGCGACCCTGCCGGGCACGGCCACCGGCAACGGCACCGACATCTCGACCCTGTCGGACTCGATCGTCGTCACCAACGGCCTGCCGGTGCAGAGCGCGTTCTCGATCGGCACCGAGACCTTCAACGTCGAAGGCTGGAACATCAACACCTCGGGCACCGAACCGGCTACCCACATCACGGTCAGCCTGGGCGACGCCAATGGCAACCTGGTCCCGGACGGCACCCCGATCGTGTTCCAGACCAACCTGGGCGCCGTCGGCACCTCCAGCTCGGGCGGCTGCAACACCAGCAACGGCAGCTGCTCGGTCGACTACCGCGCACAGGCCCCGCGCAGCGCCAGCCCGGGCTTGCCGGCCACCGCCTGCAACGCCGTCACGCCGGACAGCACCCGTGCCGGCCTGGCGACCATCTGCGCCAGCACCAGCGACGGCAGCAAGACCCTGTTCGCCAAGACCGCGGTGTTCCTGAGCGGCAGCACCGCCAGCAACATCACCATGAACGGCAGCAAGCTGTCGGGCGCCGAGGTCGACCTGGGCACGATCGGTTCCAGCGAGACCCGTTCCTTCCAGCTGCAGATCAGCGACGTCAACCTGAACCCGATGCCGGCCGGCACCCGTGTCGAAATCACGAGCATGCTCAACGGTAATGCGGCGGCGGTATCGCCTGCCACGGTGCCGAACATCGCGCCGCACAGCGCCAGCAGTGTCGACGACGCCACCGGTGCCACCATCGCCGGCAACCAGGGTTCCTTCCACACCTTCCGCATCGCCAGCACCCAGCCGACCGAGTGCAAGAACGGGACCCAGGCCTCCTTCAACGTGGCGGTGACCACGCCATCCGGTGCGGTGACGAGCATTCCGTTTAAACTGTCATTCACCTGCCCTTGAAACAATAAGGTTGACTAAATGACATACGACGGCCAGGATATCCTGGCCGTCTGTATTTTGAGCGATCGAAAATAGTGCCTTACTGCAAGAATAACAATATCTTCCTCATCGGATTGATGGGTGCCGGCAAGACCACCATCGGGCGTCTGCTGGCGCGGCGCCTGAACATGGCCTTCATCGATTCCGACCACGAAATCGAAGCCCGCACCGGCGCCACGATTCCGTGGATCTTCGAGATCGAGGGCGAGGCCAGCTTCCGCCGCCGCGAAGCCGACGTGATCCGCGACCTGAGCGCGCAGCGCGGCATCGTGCTGGCCACCGGTGGCGGCGCCGTGCTGAACCCGGACAGCCGCGCGCTGCTGGCCGAGCGCGGCACCGTGGTCTACCTGCGCGCCAGCGTCGGCAGCATCCTGCAGCGCACCTCGCACGACAAGAACCGCCCGCTGCTGCAGACCGCCGACCCGCGGAAAAAACTGGAAGACCTGACGGCCGAACGCGAGCCGCTGTACCGCGAGATTGCCGACCTGGTCATCGATACCGGCCGTCCTAACGTACAATCGATGGTCCAGACCATCCTCGACCAGATCGCGCAGCTGGAAACGGCACGTGCGCGCAGAACCAGAACCATGAATCAACAGGCATGCATTTCCCTCGACGTCGAACTGGGCGAGCGCAGCTACCCGATCGTGATCGGACGCGGCTTGCTCGACGACGGCGCGCTGCTGACCCGCCACATCACCAGCAGCGCCGGCAGCGGCAAGGTGGCGATTGTCACCAACACCACCGTCGCTCCGCTGTACCTCGAAAAGGTGGCGGCGCCGCTGCGCGCGGCCGGGCGCGAGGTGCTGAACATCGTCCTGCCGGACGGCGAAGAACATAAAAACTGGCAGAGCCTGAACCTGGTGTTCGACGCGCTGCTGGCCAACAAATGCGACCGCAAGACCACGCTGGTGGCGCTCGGCGGCGGCGTGATCGGCGACCTGACCGGCTACGCGGCCGCCAGCTACATGCGCGGCGTGCCCTTCGTGCAGATCCCGACCACCTTGCTGGCCCAGGTCGATTCCTCGGTCGGCGGCAAGACCGGCATCAACCACCCGCTCGGCAAAAACATGATCGGCGCCTTCTACCAGCCGCGCGCCGTGATCGCCGATACCGCCACGCTCGACACCTTGCCCGACCGCGAACTGTCGGCCGGCCTGGCCGAAGTCATCAAGCATGGCGCCATCCTCGACGCCGGCTTCTTCGACTGGATCGAGCGCAACATCGAGAAACTGGTGGCGCGCGACCACGACGCGCTGGCGCACGCCATCCTGCATTCCTGCGAAATCAAGGCCGACGTGGTGAAACGCGACGAGCGCGAAGGCGGCCTGCGCGCGGTGCTGAACTTCGGCCATACCTTCGGCCACGCCATCGAAAACGGCCTGGGCTACGGCGCCTGGCTGCACGGCGAGGCGGTCGGCTGCGGCATGGTGATGGCGGCCGACCTGTCGCACCGCATGGGCCTGGTCGACAAGGCCAGCGTCGAACGCCTGCGCGCGCTGACGCAGGCGGCGCGCCTGCCGACGGTGGCGCCCGACCTCGGCCTGGACCGCTGGATCGAGCTGATGGAAGTCGACAAGAAGAACGAGGGCGGCGCCATCAAGTTCATCCTGCTGAAACCCCTGGGCAGCCCGAACATCACCGGTGCCCCGCGCGAACAGCTGGAAGCGACCTTGAGCGCATCGGTCGGGAGTCCAGCGGCATGATCGACTTCGACGCCCACCTGGCGCCCTACGCGGCGCATTCCTCGAAGAGCCGCGGGCGTCGCCACCAGGAGCCGGCGGCCGGGTCGCGCAGCGAATTCCAGCGCGACCGCGACCGCATCATCCACTCGACCGCCTTCCGCCGCCTGGAATACAAGACGCAGGTCTTCCTCAACCACGAGGGCGATCTGTTCCGCACCCGGCTGACGCACTCGATCGAAGTGGCCCAGATCGGGCGCACGCTGGCACGCAGCCTGCGCCTGAACGAAGACCTGGTCGAAGCCACCGCGCTGTCGCACGACCTCGGTCACACGCCCTTCGGCCACGTCGGCCAGGACGTGCTGAACGAATGCATGAAGGATTACGGCGGCTTCGAGCACAACCTGCAAAGCCTGCGCGTGGTGGACCACCTCGAGGAACACTACGGCGCCTTCGACGGGCTGAACCTGACGTTTGAAACGCGCGAAGGCATCCTGAAGCATTGTTCGCTGACGAATGCGCGCCAGCTGGGCGATCTGGGCCAGCGCTTCATCGACAAGACCCAGCCCAGCCTGGAAGCCCAGCTGACCAACCTGGCCGACGAAATCGCCTACAACAACCACGACATCGACGACGGCCTGCGCTCCGGCCTGTTGACGATGAAGCAGATGGAAGAAGTCGAGCTGTTCGCGCGCCTGCACCGCCAGGTCGTGCAGCAGTACCCGGGCCTGCCGGGCCGGCGCGAACTGTACGAGACGATCCGCCTGATGATCACGGCGATGACGGCCGACCTGGCCGAGACCTCGGCCGCCCTGATCGCGGACGCCAGGCCGCAAAGCATTGACGACGTCCGCGCCGCGCCGCCGTTGATCCGCTTTTCTGCCGGGATGCGCGCCGAGACCACGGCCCTGAAACGCTTCCTGTACGCCAATCTGTACCGGCATTACAAGGTAAACCGCATGCGCGTGAAGGCGAGCCGCGTGATCCGCGAACTGTTCGACGCCTTCATGACGGACCCGGTGCTGCTGCCTTTCGATTACCAGGTGGCGGGCGGGGACACCCACAAGCAGGCACGCAAGATTGCGGATTATGTGGCGGGGATGACGGACCGCTATGCGATCCGCGAACACAAGCGCATCTTCTCGCTCGACGAACTGTAATTCCTCATTCGCTCCGGGCAAACACCCGCAGGCGGTGCCCGTCCGGGTCGGCCGCCGTGAAGGTGTAGCCGAAGTCCCGCGTGACCGGCGCCTGCAGGATACGCAGGCCGCGTGCCTGCCAGTCCGCATGCAGGGCATCCACCTGCGCCGTGTCGGGCACGCGGAAGGCCAGTTCGCTGCCGCTGCCCTGGAAGTCGCCGGCCGGCTGCACGCTGTCGCGGGCCCACAGGCCGAGCATGCGGCCGCCTTCCAGCGCGAACAGGGAAAACGTCGGCATCACCTCGAGCGCGTCGGCCCCGAGCAGGCCGGCGTACAGGCGTGCGCTGGCGGCCGGGTCGGCGACGTAGAGAATGGTGTACTGAGGGACTAACATGAGGTGCTCCTTTGCTGGTTGACGAGCAGCCAGTGTAGGGGCGGCGACTGTCAGTTTCCGTCAGCAGTCCTTGGCCATGTCACTGCTCGGGGACGCCTTCGCTGGCATGCCACGCCTGCAGCAAGGCATGGCGATGCCGTGGGTAGCGTTCGCCGGTGAGTTCGAGCGCGGCAATGCGGTCGAACCGGAAGTGACGGAAGGCCTGGCGCAGCTCGCACCAGGCGATCAGGATGCGGATCTGTTCGAAAAAGCCGATCGCCACCGGCCAGACCGCGCGCTGCGAAGTGGCGCCGGCAGCGTCGCGGTAGGAAAGCACCAGCTTGCATTCGTCGCGGATGGCGGCGCGGATCGGGGCCATGTCCGGGCCCGGCGGCAGGTCCGGATGCGGATTCGCCACCAGCAGCCCGGTGCCCGCCAGCGTGCGGCGCATCGGCTCCGGCAGTACCGCCGCGATCTTGTCCACGGCCTGGCGCGCGGCGCTGCCGAGCACCTCGTCGCCGTGGCGGGCGACCCAGCGTCCGCCCAGCACCAGGGCTTCGATCTCTTCCTGGGTGAACATCAGCGGCGGCAGCAGGAAGCCCGGCCTGAGCACATAGCCGAGGCCCGGCTCGCCCTCGATATGCGCGCCCTGTCCGCGCAAGGTGGCGATATCGCGGTACAGCGTGCGCAAGCTGATCGACAGCTGGGCGGCCAGCGCTTCGCCGGTCACGGGGTAGCGATGCCCGCGCAGCGTCTGCAGCAGCGCGAGCAAGCGGTCGGCACGCGCCATGGCCGCTCAGCCGAACAGGGTCGGTGCGGCCAGCTGCCCCAGCAGCTTCTTGATCGGCGCCGGCAAGGGCGCGGCATCGATTGCCGCCAGATCCCACCACACGTGCCCGCCCGGCGTCTCCATCCGCGCTGACAGCCCCACCCGGTAAGGCTGGATATGCAGCTTGTAGTGGGTAAAACCATGCACCAGCGGCAGCAGCGGCTCCACCTCATCGACCGTGCCGAATTCGCCGGCGGCCCCCGCCAGCACGGCCACGTCGGCCTCCTCGGCGTCATCGACATCGACATGCCCGTCGAATTCCGGCAGCGACAATAGGCCGCCCCAGATCCCGGATTCCGGCCGCTGCTGCAGCAGCACCTGGCCGCCATCGACCACGGCCAGCATCAGCGCACGCTTTTCCGGCGTCGCCTTTTTCGGCTTGCGTACAGGCAGCTCCGCGGTGCGGCCGGTCGCATACGCCACGCAGCGCGCCTGCAGCGGGCAGCGTTCGCAGTCGGGCCTTGAACGCGTGCACAGGGTGGCGCCCAGGTCCATCAGGCCCTGGGTATAGGCTTCGATGCCGCCGTCGGCCGGGGTCAGGGCGTCGGCGCGGCGCCACAGCGCGTCTTCCACCGGCTTCAGGCCCGGGTACTGGTCGACGCCGAACACGCGCGCGAACACGCGTTTCACATTGCCATCCAGGATCGCGGCGCGGGTGCCGCTGGAAAAGGCCGAGATGGCGGCGGCGGTAGAGCGGCCGATGCCGGGCAGTTCGGCCAGCAGGGCCGGATCGGAAGGGAAGCTGCCGCCGTACTGCTCGACCACGCGCTTGGCGCAGGCGTGCAGGTTGCGCGCCCGGGTGTAGTAACCGAGGCCGCTCCAGTGCGCCATCACGTCTTCCAGCGGCGCTTCGGCCAGGGCCAGCACGGTCGGGAAGCGCTCCAGGAAGCGCGCATAGTATCCCAGCACCGCCGTGACCTGGGTCTGCTGCAGCATGATTTCGGACAGCCAGATGCGGTAGGCGTCACGCGTGTTCTGCCAGGGCAGGGCGTGGCGCCCGTGCTGCTTTTGCCAGTCGATCACGGCGCGCGAAAAGCCGGGGTCGGCCAATTCGCTTGCATCGAATTCGGTGAGACGCTTCATGCAACTTCCAATTGGGGTGAGTCGGTATCGAGCTTGGTCTCCAGAGGCGCGTCGAGCGCGCGGGTCACGGCGCCGGACAGGCCGCTCAGGCGTCCCTTCACTTTTTCCAGGTCGCCCTGGGCCGCCTCGAAGGCCGCGATCTTCTGTTCCAGGCTCTCGGTGGCATCGTGGATGCGCTGGATCGAGGTCTGGCGGCCGCGCAGCTGTTCGCGGTGCTGGCGGATCTGCGCTTCCAGCGGCGCCATGATCACCTTCAGCCAGGCCTCGACGTCGGCATTCACCGCGCGGAAGCTGTGCTTCACACGCGAGGCGATCGAGTCGAAGAAGCGCTCGAGCAGGGCGCCGCGGCTGGTCATGAGCAGGGTGGCGGTGCCGAACTGTTTGACGTAGATGGCTTCGATGGCGTCGATCTCGTCGCGATAACGCTGCAGCGACAGGCGCATCGGCACCGCCAGGCTCAGGCCATGCTCGACCGAGAAGCGGCGGTACATCGAATCCATCATCGTGTTGATCTCGCCGATCTTGGCGCTCGACGCATCGAGGTTGGCGCGGGCACCGTCGAAAAAGGTGCGCACCGGGGCACGCGTGCCGGTGGCGAAGCGGGCCGCCTGCATCGCGGCACGCACGCCGTCGACCTGCTGCTGGACCACGTCCATGCCGACGCTGCTGTACAGCTCCGTCGACAGGGTGGTGAACACGGCGCGCGTGCCCTGCAGCTTGAACAGGCTGGCATCGAATTCCTTCTTTTCCATGTCGACGCGCCGCATCATGTGAGCGATCACGCCCTGGTTCTTGCCGCGCAAGCCTTCCAGCTCCTGCTTCTGCTCGACCAGGTCGCGGATGCGGGCGCCGAGCAGCGCTTGCTGGCCGGCCAGCAGCAAGTCCATGTCCTGGCGCAGCTGGCTGCGCAGGATGTCCTGGCGTGCCGGCACCAGCTCGTCGAACAGGGCCGACTCCAGCCGGCCGATGCGGCTTTTCTCGAACAGCGCCATGTCGCCGTTGATCTTGCCGACCAGGGCCTTCTGGGCCGAGACCGGGAACACCTGGGTCTCCGGCACACCCAGCAGCCGGGCCACGCCGGCCTGCTGGCGCGCGATGGCGTCGTCGTTCTCCTGCGCCGTTTTGAGCTCGTCCCACATGGCGTCGATCTTGTTCAGGACCACGAGACGGCCGGCATTGTTATCTGGTCCGGCGCCGATGTGGGTGCGCCAGACCTCGATGTCGCTCTTGGTCACGCCGGTCTCCGCACCCAGCACGAACAGCACCGCGTGCGCATTCGGGATCAGGTTCAGCGTCAGTTCCGGCTCGGTGCCGATGGCGTTCAGGCCGGGCGTATCGAGGATCACCAGGCCCTGCTTCAAGAGCGGATGCGGGAAGTTGATCAAGGCGTGGCGCCATTGCGGAATCTCGACCAGGCCGTCGTCGTCCACGGTGGCGGCCAGGTCGGGGTCGTCGGCATCGTACAGGCCGAAACTTGCCGCCTCGTCCTTGCTCACGCGGCGGGTCCGGCTGACCTGCAGGAAGGTGGCGGTCATGGCGTCCGGCGCATCCAGGTCCAGCGGCAGCATGGTCCAGGCATCCGGATCGTCGCGGTAGTCGCCGGTGGCGAGGTGGGCGGCGCGGGTCTCGATCGGCAGCAGGCGGATGCAGGGGGGCAGGGCGGCGTCCCAGGCCAGCTCGGTCGGGCACATGGTGGTGCGGCCCGGGCTGGACGGCACGATGCGCTGGCCGTAGTCGGCAAAGAAGATGGCGTTGATCAGCTCGGATTTTCCGCGCGAGAATTCGGCCACGAAGGCGACCGACAGGCGGTCGTCGCGCACCCGCCCCAGCGCGCGCGCCAGGCGCTGCTCCGCTTCGGCATCCAGCAATTCGGCCGCACCCACCCAGCTGCGGTACTGTTCCAGCGCCCCGGCGACGCGTTCACGCCAGGCACTATATTGTTGTAGATCTTGCATGATCCGTCCGCCTCGTTCCGCTCAAATTGAGCCTTACCGCTGGCAAATGGCGCAATAAAACGTAGAACGCTGGCCCTGTTTGATCTGGCGGACCGGTGTACTACAGTTGCGGCAAGGCACTCCTGCACGATCATAGACGAAATATGTCTGCTGGAAATATCCAGATTGACCATTTACAGCAATAAAGTCACGCAGTGTGCTACCGCCCTGCACGATGGCGTCCGCCAGGATGTCGCGGATCGCTTCGGCCAGCTTGTCGTAGCGGGCGCGGCTGATGCGCGCGGCCGGCGTTTTCGGGCTGATGCCGGCGCGGAACAGGCTTTCGCAGGCGTAGATATTGCCGACGCCAACCACGATGTCGCCGCTCAGCAGCACCTGCTTGATCGGGGCGCTGCGCTTGCGCGTTTCGCGGTGCAGCAGGGCACCCGAAAAGGCATCGGTCAAGGGTTCGACGCCGAGGCCGCGCAACAGGATGTGCTGCTCCAGCTCGCCATCGTCGTGGGCATGCCAGAGCACGGCGCCGAAGCGGCGCGGATCGTGCAGGCGCAGCGTGCGCCGGCCTTCCGCGCCCGCATCGGCTTCGTTAACGACCAGATCGAAATGGTCGTGCTTCTTGAGCGGCGTGTCTTCCGGCAGAACTCGCAGGTGGCCGGACATGCCGAGGTGGACGATCAGGACGCCGTGCTCGAAATGGATCAACAAATACTTGCCGCGCCGGCCAGTGGACAGGATGCGCCGTCCGGCCAGCAGTTCGCGCAGATTGGGCGGGAAGGGCCAGCGCAAGCCTTCGCGGTGCAGGATGACGTCTTCGACGATACGGTCTTCCAGGTGCGGCGCGACGCCGCGCCGGGTGACTTCGACTTCCGGGAGTTCAGGCATGAAGGGATGAGGACAAGTCGGTGAAAAAGATGACAGGAATGTAAAAACGTGTTGCGGTCACATACGCGCGGCAGGCGTTCAGCGTAGAATCGGACAATCTTTTTGATGTGGGATTTGCCTTGAAAAACGCTTTCGCCATTGTAACTCTCTCCGCTTTGCTGTCGGCCTGCGCCGTGCCACCCAAGCAGCCGCCGGCACAGGACACGTCGGACCAGCCGCTGGCCGCTGCCGAAGCCGCGTCCGGCAAGCCGGTGCCCGCACCGGACCCGAGCGAGGACAAGCTGCCGAACGTGCAAATGACCCCTGCCATGATGCAGCAGCTGTTGAAGGCCGAACTGGCCTTCAAGAACGGCGACTGGCAAGGCCCCTATCTCACCATGATGAGCCTGGCGCAGCAGACCCGCGATCCGCGCCTGGCCAAGCGCGCCGCCGAGATGGCGCTGTCGGCCAAGCAGTCCGACGACGCCCTTGCCGCGGTCAAGCTGTGGCGCGACTACGCACCGGGCTCCGATGAGGCCAACCAGTACTATCTGGGGTTGGTGATCCTGTCCGACAACCTGCCGGAAGCAGAAAAACTCCTGACCCGGCGCCTGGCCGAAGCCACACCCGGCGCGCGCGGCTTGATCATGTTCCAGATGCAACAGCTGGTGCTGCGTGCGCGCGACAAGGATGCCGCCATCGCCATGCTCCAGCGCCTGGTCGCGCCTTACGGCAACATGATGGAAAGCCACGTCGTGCTGGCCCAGGCGGCACTGGCACGCGGCGCCAGGCAGGACGCCGTGCGCGAAGCGCAAACCGCCCTCAAGCTCAAACCGGATTCCGAAATCGCCGTCCTGACCCTGGCCCAGGTGACCGAGGACGAAGCCGGCGTCACCAGGATCCTGCAGGATTTCCTGGCGACGGACCCTGACGCGCGCGAAGTGCGTGCGGCCTACGCCCGCCTGCTGGTCAACAACAAGCAGTTCGACGCCGCGCGCAAGGAATTCCTGGTGCTCGACAAGGCCCAGCCGAACAATCCCGCCACCCTGTACGCCCTGGGCGTGCTGTCGATGCAGATGAACGATGCCAAGGGCGCCGAAGGCTATTTCACACGCTTCGTCGATGTCATGGACAAGAGCCCGGATGAGGAGCGCGACCCGACCAAGGCGCTGTTGATCCTGTCCCAGCTGGCCGAGGAACGCGGCGACCTGAAGGCCGCCACCGACTGGCTCGACCGCATGGACAGCGAGGACCCGAAAGTCCAGCTCAGCGTGGCGCTGCGCCGCGCCCAGCTGCTGGCCAAGGGCGGCGACGTGCCGGCGGCACGCAAGCAACTGGCCGCCCTGCAGCCAAGCGACAAGGGCGAGCAGGCCCAGGTGCTGGAAGTGGAAGCCCAGATCCTGCGCGATGCCGGCAAGAACCAGGACGCCTTCAAGCTGATGCAGGACGGCGTCAAGCGCTTCCCGGACAATATGGACTTCCTGTACGACTACGCGCTGATGGCCGAAAAGCTGGGCAAGGTCGACGTCATGGAAAAATCGCTGCGCCAGGTGATGGCCAAGGTGCCGGACAACCAGCATGCCTACAACGCCCTCGGCTATTCGCTGGCGGAACGCAATGTGCGCCTGCAGGAAGCCCATGAGTTGATCCAGAAAGCACTCGGCATGGCGCCCAACGACCCCTTCATCATGGACAGCATGGGTTGGGTGCAATATCGGATGGGTAACCTGACCGAAGCGGAAGCGCATCTGCGCAAGGCGTATTCGCTGCGCAACGACCCGGAGATCGCGGTACACCTGGGTGAAGTGCTGTGGAAAAAGGGCCAACAGGAAGATGCCCGCAAGCTGTGGCGTGAAGCCAAGGCCAAGGATCCCCGGAACGATGCGCTGAAGAGCACCTTGACGCGCCTGCGTGCGTCACTGTGAAATAAGCACTGTGAAATAATCTTTCATAGAACTGCCTGTACTGAAATACTATTTCATGAGCCGGCGCGCGTCGCCGGCTCTTTTATTTCGATCCATTTATCATGCCGATCCGACTTTCACATCGCTTCCTTCCTCTCCTGACCCTGGCCGCCGTGCTGGCCGGCTGTGCCACCAGCGGTGCCGGCTTGCCGAACGCTGACGTGCCGGTGGCGGCCTACCGCGACACCGCCGACTTCGCCGGTTCGCTGTCAGTGGGCTACGAGCGCGACGGACAGCCGCACAACGACACCGCCCGCTATAACTGGAGCCAGCGTCCGGGCATGATCGACATCACGATCACCGGCCCGCTGGGGCAGACGCTGGCCACGATCCAGGTCACGCCCCAGGCAGCTACGCTGACCCAGCCCGATCGCACGCCGCGCACCGCCAGGGACATCGATACGCTGACGGCCCAGACGCTGGGCTACGCGCTGCCGGTGAACGGCTTGCGCGACTGGATGCAGGGCTACGCGACGGATGCCAAGGGGCAGCGTTTTACTGCCTCGCCAGCCAGGAACGAAGTCTTCACCAGCGATGGCTGGCGCTTGCGTTTCGCCGAATGGCAGAACAACACGGCTACACCGGTGCCGCGTCGCATTCGTGCCGAACGCAGCGCAACGGCCAGCAGCGGCGCGCTGCAGCTCAACATCTCCATTTCCCCGGCAGGCTGAGATGGCAGCGACCTCGCTTCACGACTGCCCGGCACCAGCCAAGCTCAACCTGTTCCTGCACGTGACCGGCCGCCGTCCCGACGGCTATCACCTGCTGCAATCGGTATTCCAGCTGATCGACCATGGCGACACGCTGCACTTCGACCTGCGTGCCGACGAACGCATCGTCCGGACCACAGAGGTGCCCGGCGTGCCGGAAGAGCAGGACTTGATCGTGCGTGCCCTGCACGCGCTGCAGGCTGAATACGGGCGCCGCCATGGCCGCCTGCCGCCGGGCATCGACGTCGCCATCGACAAGCGCCTGCCCATGGGCGGCGGCCTGGGCGGCGGCTCGTCGGACGCGGCCACCGCGCTGATGGCGGCCAATCACTTATGGCAAGCTGGCCTGACGACAACGGAACTGATCGCGCTTGGATTGCCGCTGGGGGCGGACATTCCGTTTTTCCTGTTCGGCGAAACCGCGTTTGCGGAAGGGGTAGGGGAGGCCTTGCAGGCCGTCGACGGCCCGGATTGCTGGTATGTGGTGATCGAACCCGGCGTCGCGGTACCCACCGCTGCAATTTTTACTGCGCCAGATTTGACAAGAAACACGAAGCCCATCATAATATCGGACTTTTCCAGACGACATGAAGATGCAAGCGATCTGATTGGCTTTGGGAAAAATGATTTGCAAGACGTGGCAGCAAAATTGTTCCCGCCGGTAGCACAGGCGATCGAATGGTTGAGCGGTTACGGAGCGGCCAGGATGACTGGCTCCGGAGCGTGTGTGTTCAGCGCGTTTTCCAGTAAGCAAGAAGCTGAAGCGGTACTTCATAAGGTACCTCCGCAGTGGAGAGCGTGGAAAGCAAAGTCGCTAACGAAACATCCGATGAAATAGCTCTTGCAAATCAACGAGTTGTAGAATAAAATCTTGCCTGTCGATGCAGCAGCGAAATAAAGTTGTGGTGTCGGCGCAGTAGAAAATGCAGTGAAAGTTTCAGCGTAGGGGAATCGCCAAGCTGGTTAAGGCACCGGATTTTGATTCCGGCATACCAAGGTTCGAATCCTTGTTCCCCTGCCAAAGTTTCTTTGCCTGGACTGTCGATGACTCGTGCTCCAGCAGGCAAATCAAAGTGGAGCCGCCTCGAGCGGCCCATTTTTTTTGTAGTGTCGCTTTATCCCCTCGGTGAGCGGCCAAGGTTTCTTTCAACGCTTACATCTCTGGGACTCCCATGGCTTACGAAAACCTGATGGTTTTTACCGGCAATGCCAATCCGGCGCTAGCAGAAGGGGTCGCAAAAAGCCTCGGTATTCCTCTCGGCAAAGCCGTCGTCTCGAAGTTCTCGGATGGCGAAGTCATGGTCGAGATCAACGAGAACGTCCGCGGCAAGGACGTCTTCGTCCTGCAGTCGACTTGCGCTCCTACCAATGACAGCCTGATGGAAATCATGCTGATGGTCGACGCCCTCAAGCGCGCCTCGGCTGGCCGCATCACCGCCGCCATTCCTTACTTCGGCTATGCCCGCCAGGACCGCCGCCCGCGTTCGGCGCGCGTCGCGATCTCGGCCAAAGTCGTCGCCAACATGCTGGAAGAAGCCGGCGTCGAGCGCGTCCTGATCATGGACTTGCACGCCGACCAGATCCAGGGCTTCTTCGATATCCCGGTCGACAACATCTACGCATCGCCGCTGTTGCTGGGCGACCTGCAGCGCAAGAACTATGACGACCTGCTGGTGGTGTCGCCGGACGTCGGCGGCGTGGTGCGCGCCCGTGCGCTGGCCAAGCGCCTCGGCTGCGACCTGGCGATCATCGACAAGCGCCGCCCGAAGGCGAACGTGTCGGAAGTCATGAACATCATCGGTGAAGTCGAAGGCCGCAACTGCGTGATCATGGACGACATGGTCGATACCGCAGGCACGCTGACCAAGGCCGCCGAAGTGCTGAAAGAACGCGGTGCCAAGAAAGTCGTGGCTTACTGCACGCACCCGGTCCTGTCCGGCCCGGCGATCGAGCGCATCACCAACTCGCCGCTGGACGAGCTGGTCGTGACCGACACGATCCCGCTGAGCGCAGCTGGCCAGGCCTGCGGCAAGATCCGCCAAATTTCCTGCGCCCCGTTGCTGGCCGAGACCTTCAAGCGTATCGTCAAGGGCGATTCGGTTATTTCACTGTTTGTCGATTAATGAATAAGTGGTACGTGTGCCTTATGGCCACGTACGCCAAAACGTCGTCCCCGCCTTCGCAGGGGCGACGTTCAAGTATTTCTTGAGCGCGTAATGGCATATTAAGTGCTCATTCTTTGGAAGCCCCTGGTCGCGGGGGCTCCACAACCGGGTTACGGGTCGGCGATGTCCGGCATTCGGACCCTTTAATTTTGGAGTTTCACATGAAAGTAGTCGCATTTACCCGCGAACAGCAGGGGACCGGAGCGAGCCGCCGCCTGCGTAACGCTGGCCAGACCCCGGGCATCATCTACGGTGGCACCGCTGCCCCGCAACTGATCGCCGTCGACGGCAACGCCCTCTGGCACGCGCTCAAGAAAGAAGCATTCCACGGTTCCGTGCTGGACCTGGAAATCGATGGCCAAGCCCAGCAAGTCCTGCTGCGCGACTTCCAGATGCACGCATACAAGCAACTGGTCCTGCACGTCGACTTCCAGCGCGTCGACGCATCGCAAGCGATCACCACCAAGGTCGCCCTGCACTTCGTCAACGCCGAGACCTCGCCGGCCGTCAAGCTGAACGGCGCGATCGTGTCGCACGTGCTGAACGAACTGGAAATCTCTTGCCTGCCGGGCAAGCTGCCGGAATTCATCACCGTTGACCTGGGCAACCTGGAAGCCGGTGCATCGATCCACGTGTCCCAGCTGTCGCTGCCGGAAGGCGTGACCGTCGTGGCCCACGGCAAGGACCAGACCGTCGCCACCTCGTCGATCCCGCGCGGTGCTGCTACCGAAACCGCTGAGTAATCAGACGCGTTTGCCGCTCGCAGCCTGAGCGGCGCCACGAAAACCCGCCCGACTCGCGTCCGGCGGGTTTTTTGTCGCCTGCCGGCCGGCCCCGTTTTCCGCGATAATCGTGGCTTACGATTTTATTCACGCTCATCCATGCATATCCGCCTGATCGTCGGCCTCGGCAACCCCGGCCCGGAATACGAACAAACCCGCCACAACGCCGGCTTCTGGCTGGTCGACAACCTTGCCAATTCGCTGCCCGGCTGCCATCTGCAGCGCGAAACACGTTTCCAGGCCATGGTCGCCAAGACTTCTATTGGCGGCCATGACGTCTGGCTGCTCGAACCCTTGACCTTCATGAACCGCTCCGGCCAGTCGGTCGGCAGCCTGGCGCGCTTCTTCAAGGTGGCGCCGGAAGAGATTCTGGTCGTGCACGACGAACTCGATCTGCCCCCCGGCGCCGCCAAGCTCAAGCGCGGCGGCTCCTCGGGTGGCCACAACGGCCTGAAGGACATCACCTCGGCGCTCGGCACCCAGGATTACTGGCGCCTGCGCCTGGGCATCGGCCACCCGCGCACCCTGAACCTGCAGCAGGGCGTGGCCGACTTCGTCCTGCACCGCCCGCGGCGCGAGGAACAGACCCTGATTGAGGAAGCGATCGACAAGTCGCTGCGCATCATTCCGATGGTGTGCGAGGGCAAGATGAATGCGGCGACCATGCAGTTGCATACTGATTAGGATGGCCTGACGAAGCCTCTTGACTTAGCTTCAGCATAGCAGTTTGCCGAGCCGAAAAAGTCGAACGATCACGACTGGCCTCGACCGACCGACAACCGGAGTCAAGTCATCTTCGTCATGCGCCGTACGCCCGAAGGGCAGGCATCAAGAAAACGCCCCCCAGAAGGCCAAGCAAGACCGCCGCTTTAATCCCGAGTTCCGCCCATGGAAATGGCATACCGCCATCCGGATTGTTCCAGCCGCCTGCAACATCGTCATCAATCGTCAGTAGCTGGCCTACGAAAGCCCACACAGCGAAACCTGTCACCGTGTACAGATATGGCACCTTCAAAACAAGCGAAAGAATGACGGCGGTGGAGCAAGCCATCGCCAGCATGATGCCGCACCGCTTGAATGCCGAAACGAATACTCGCTCGCCTTCCATTTTCCGCGGCCGGCACCGGTCATGGTTATGGCTTCACGAACTTGAGCGTCATGCGGTCGCTTTCACCGATCGACTGGTATTTGTCGCGGTCCTGGTCGCGGTTGGTCAGGGTCGGCGGCAGGGCCCACACGCCGCCCTTGTGGTCGGCCTTGTCGTTGGGGTTGGCGTTGATGTCGGATTTCGCGGCCAGCTTGAAGCCGGCGCTTTCCGCCATCTTGATCACATACGACTCGTGCACGTAGCCGGTCGAGGTTTTCGCATCCTGCGGCTTCGCTTCCGGCAGGCGGTGTTCCTCGATGCTTAGTACGCCGCCCGGCTTCAGGCTGGTGTAGGCGGCCTTGAATACGCCCTTGAGCTCTTCATCGCCGCCGTCGTCGATCCAGTTGTGCAGGTTGCGGAAGGTGAGCACCATGTCGACGCTGCCCGGGGCCGCGAAGTTGTAGGTCGATGGCGGTTCGAACACGCCCTGCACGACCTTGCCGAAGACCGCCGGGTTGGCGTCGAGTTTCTGCTTGAAGGCCACGGTGGAGCGCTTTGCCGGGTTGAAGGCCGCGCCGGCGGCGATCAGCTTGCCGTTGTCGCGCAGATAGGGTGCCAGGATCTCGGTGTACCAGCCGCCGCCCGGCGACAGCTCCACCACGGTCATGTTCGGCTTGATGCCGAAGAACGCCAGGGTTTCATAGGGATGGCGCCAGTTGTCGCGCGCCGCGTTGGTCGTGCTTCGGTGGCTGCCAGCAACAGCCGCGCGCAGTTGGGCGTCGTCGGCCTTGTCGGCGGCGTGTGCGAGGCCGGCCAGGCCGGCCGCCAGCAGGCCAGCGGCCAGGATGAATCGTTTCATTGTGTCGTCTCCAGGATCGATGGCAGCGGCGCCATGCCGTGCCGCCAGGCGATCATCAAGCACGCGCTACTTGTCGTCAAGTCAATATGTGTATGTATCAAGACGTGTGTGCGGGCACGCTCCTGACAACGAGTGCCCATAGCCGGGCACTTTTGGTCCACCAGGGCGCGTTCAGATCAAGCCGCGCGCCAATGCCTTCAAGGTCATCGCCGGCCGCGAGCTCGACTCCAGCTTCTGGAAAATGCTGTCGACGTGCATGCGCACGCTCGCCGGGCTGATCTTCATGGCGCGCGCCGCTTCGCGGCTGCTCTCGCCCAGGCTGACGTGGCGCAGCACCTCGATCTCGCGTTCCGACAGCTGCGCATCGCGCATCGCTTGTGCATGGCCGTTCCTGGGCGCCATCGTGCGTGCCGCTTCGATCACGGCGTCGACCGCGTGGCGGTCGAAACGCCCGGCCGCGGCCTGGGCCGTCATCAGGGTCGCCGCCGCCGGCAAGCCGTGGGCGTGGCGCCAGGGCCGCGCCGAGCACAGCGCGATGACGGCGGCGGCGGCGGCCAGCAGGCGCTCCTGCATGCCGAGGCTGTCGCCGCGCAGCTTGCGGAAGTAGCCGCTGCCGTCCAGGCGTTCGTAGATGAGCGAGCCGAGCGTCGCCTCGGCCGCGATGGCCGGCACCTGGGTGGCGGCCCGGGCGGTCCAGAAGGGCACCTTTCGCACCTTGTCCCAGTCGGCCGGCTCCAGTTTGGTGCTGCGCGTCCAGACCGCGTTCGGTACCGTCACCCGGCCGATCCCGTGCAGCAGGGCGGCGCGCATCAGCGGCTTTTCTTCGAGCGCCAGCATGCCGGCCAGCGCCGCGCTGCGGCGCGCCAGTTCGGCGACGCGGCGCGAGTAGCCGGCCAGCCAGGGCAGTTTCAGTTCGATGACGTCGGCGACGATGCTGAGCGGGACCAGGCGGTCGTGGCCCGCGTAGTTCGCGGCGCAGGAGGGCTCCTCGAGCGCAGCGAGCCAGGTCTGGGCATGGGGCAGCAGGCGCTGGACCAGCATGGCCGGATACTTGACGCCGGCGCGCTCCGTGAGCAGGCGCAGCGCGCCATCGGTGCCGTGGGCCGGCGCCAGCATTTCCAGGTCGCCGGCCAGGCGCACGTAGAACACCGAGCGCGGGATATTCGGGGCGAACATCACGTCCTGCATGTCGCCGCGCTGCGGGCTGCCGAACAAATGGCGCAGGCTGTCCTCGACCTCGTGCGACAGGCCGAGCAGGGCGGCGATGTCGCCGGCCACCTCGCACTGCATCTGGGCCAGCGGCAGCACGTTGGGCAGCGTCAGGTTCGGATTGCCGGCGAGGGTGCGCGTGACCATCGCGTGGCGGCCGGCGACGTCGTCCCCGAGCAGGTCGGCGAAGCCGCTGGCAGTGGCGGTGCTGCCGGACCAGCGCAGCAGCGCCACCAGGCGCGTGCTGGTGCAGGCATCGGCGCCGTCGCCGTTTTCCTCGGCCAGCTTGGACGCCAGGCGCGCCGTGCGGATCGAGTGGTCAGGCGGCAGCCCCATGCTCAGGTCGCCGACCATGGCCAGCACCTGCACGGCGTCCTCCACGATGATGGTTTCGTCGGCTCCCATGGTCGTAATGTAACGGTCATACAGGATGTGGACAAGCAGCACGATTGCTTATTCACCTGACATGTTCGAAAACCGGGCCGCCAACGACAAAAAACCCGCCGAAGCGGGTTTCTCGAGGGTTCATTCTTCAGGGCGGGGCGCCCACGCTATCTGCGTGGTGCGGCGCGCCGATCGGAGAAACCGTTAGATCGCGCGAATATTGCTCGCCTTGTCGCCCTTCGGGCTCGGCGAACGTTCGAACGATACACGCTGGTTTTCGGCCAGGCTCTTGAAGCCTTCCGACTGGATGTCCTTGAAGTGCGCGAACAAATCGTCGCCGCCTGCGTCAGGCGCGATGAAGCCGAAGCCCTTGGAGTCGTTGAACCATTTCACGGTGCCGGTTTGAGTTGCCATATTGAATACCTCTATTATGTTTGTGATGGACGAATTTGTCCGAGACGCACATGCGACCAAGAGTGATGTAACAGCGGAGAATCAAACAGGAATGCCGGTGAAGGCAAGACAGGAAGGAGACCAACGGTAACGACGACTTGATGTAGTGCGAGATGGAATATACAGGTCTTGCGGCAAATCGCCTAATGATTTCGAATTTATTTTTTCCTTGTAAAAACATGAACATACGTATCCGGCGCTATCGCGAGGACGACCGCAAGGCGGTTCTCGCCGCCTTCCGCACCAACGTCCCCGACCACTTCCCGGCCTCAGAGGAAGCCTGGCTGCGCTCCGCCCTCGACGAGCCGGATGGCCCGCTGTTCGTCGTCATCGACGACGGTGAACTGGTCGGCTTCGGTGGTTACGAGCTGTCCGACTTCTACAACCTCGGCACATTGGTGTTCGGCCTGGTGCGCGCCGACCGCCACGGCAGCGGCATCGGCCGCGCGCTCCTGAACTACCGCCTGTTGCACATGGCCGGCCGCAAGGGGCGGCCGCGCTACGTGACCGTCGATACCCACGCGCACACGGCCGGCTTCTTCGAGCGCTGCGGCTTCGTCGAGATTGCGCGCTGGCCGGGTGGCTATCGTTCGGGGCGCGACCGCATCGATTTGCGCTTCGAACTGAGCGACGCGGCGGTGGCCGCGCTGCGCGCCGAGGCTAGATGAGCGTGCGCGGCGCCGCCGTCAGCGGATCGCCGCTGTTGGGCATGCCGGACGGCTCGATCAGCAGGATATGCGCCTCGTCTTGCGCACGCGGGCGATGACGTACACCTTTGGGCACGACGTACAACTGGCCCGCGCCCAGGGAGACAGTCGTCCCGTCCTCGAGATCGATTTCCAGCTGCCCTTGCAGCACGAGGAAGAAATCGTCGCTGTCCGGATGGACGTGCCAGTGGTATTCGCCGCGCAGTTTGGCGACCATGACGTCGTGGCCGTTGAACAGCGCGACCGTACGCGGTTGCCAGGCTTCGGTAAAGATGGCGAGTTTGGTGGCCAGATCGATTGAAGAAGACATTGCAGTTCCCGGAAAAAGAAAATGGAAAATGCCATGGTGCCGCGGAGAGCCGGAACGGGTCTTGTACAATTGTTGCATGTATAGGGAATCCTCCACCGCGGCATCTGCTCCCGTCAGCAACGAGGCGCGATTTTCTGCGGCGCCCGGCGGGATCACCCTTCTGCAGGCGAGCTTCGCCGACCACGCCTTCGAACGGCACAGCCACGACTGCTTCGCCATCGGCGTGACCACCTATGGCGTCCAGCGTTTCCGCTGCAAGGGACAGCGCCACGACAGCCATGTCGGCGACCTGGTCCTGTTCAATCCGGATGAAGACCACGATGGCGCCCCGGGCAGCGCCGACGGCTTCCGCTACCTGCTCTGGTATGTGCCGGCGGCTTTCGTGCACGGTTGCCTGGACCGCGATGCCGGGTTCGCCGGCCAGCCGTATTTTGCCGCCCCGCACCGGACGGGGCCCCGGCTGGCGGCAGCGTTCAGCCGGCAGACCCTGGCGCTGCTGGACAGTACCGGCGAATCCCTGCGCGCCGAATCGACGGCCGCCGCCTTGATCGGCCAGCTGCTGGCGCGTCACGGCGAACGGCCGCAAGCGGTCCTCGATGCGCCACGCCGCGCCACTGCCGCGCACCTGGCCCGGGTGAAAGACTATATCCATGCACACTATCAAGCTGACCTGACAGTCGCCGAACTGGCCGCCGTGGCTGGCTTGTCGCGCGCGCACCTGACGCGCGCCTTTACGGCCGCCTACCACATGCCGCCGCATGTCTATCTGAATTCGGTCCGCATCGCGCAAGCACAAGCCCTGATCCGTCTCGGCACGCCGCTGGCGGCGACGGCCATCGACTGCGGCTTCGCCGACCAGAGCCACCTGACTCGGCGCTTCAAGGGCAGCGTCGGCGTGTCGCCCGCCGATTGGCGGCGCATGGCCTGCTGAAGGCAATCAACGCCCGCTGACCACGACCTGGCTGGCCAGGTCGCGCATGATGCGCTCCAGCGCTGGCTGCATGGCGCGGTACTCGTCCGGGGTGCATGTGGCGCGCCCGTGGCGGAAGGTCAGGCGCCGCCTGACCACGATGGCGCCGCCCTGGCGCGCATAGGTGGCGCGGTAATAAATGCCGCCATCCATCAGGCTGGTGGATTTCGGGAGCGCCAGCACGCGCAGGCCCTTCGGCAGGCGGAAGCCCGTTTCGTCCTCGGCATCGACGGCCGGGCAGACAAAGGCCTGGCGGCGCTCCTTTTCCTGGACCAGCATGAACACGGCTTCACCCAGGCCGCCCCAGAAATCGTAGGTGGTGGCCAGTGCGCTCGGTCCCGGCAGGTTAATGAAATGGTCGCTGTTGCCGGACAGGGACAGGCTGTACTCGTCGCCTTTGCCATCAACGGTACCGGCATCGAACACACCTTGCCCCTTCTGGCCCAGGCCTTGCAGCATGCGCCGCACGAACTGCTCGCGGTCGGCCAGGCGGGTGTCGCGCACCGTCTTGCGCCAGGGTTCGGCGCTGGCGCCGCTGGCGGTCTTGCTCAGTTTGAAGCGGCTGCGGCCGTCGCGCCCGATGTCGAACCAGGTGCGGGTGCGGCTGCGTTCCGGCTGCAGGACCGGGGTCATGGCGAAGCTGCCGCTGGCCAGCAGCAGTGCCGGTTTGCCCAGGATGGCGGCGGGCAGGTAGCCGGCCGTCATCGCCTGCGCCGTCGGGTCGAGGTAGAGGTCGAGGGCGGGCACGTAGGTGATCATGTGGTTGAAGACGCCCAGCGTGGGCGTTTCCGGCAGCTGGTAGGCGTTGCCGCTGTTCACCAGTGCGCCGGTGCTGGCGATGCCGACCGCGGCCAGCATCGCTTCCAGCAGCGCGGCGTGGTCCTTGCAGTCGCCGTAGCGGTTGTCGAGCACGGTGGCCGCCGGATGCGCGACCACGCCGCCGGGACCGATGTAGACGCCGACGTAGCGGATGTTCCGGCGTACCCAGTCGGACAAGGCCAGTGCCCGCGCACGCGCGTCCGGCAGTCCGGCGGTCAGCTGGCGTGCCAGGGCGGCGATGGCGGGGGAGGGCGCGGTCCCCGTGCCTGCATTGCCGCGGAAGGCGCGCGCAAAGTCGGCATAGTCGCGGAAGGTCGATACCGCCAGCCGCTTGCCGTAATCGAGATAGCTGACGGAATCCGCCTCCATGCGCTGGTTGGCGCCGCCCACGTAGCGCCACTGGTAGCGCCGGTGGCCGGACGGGACGGCCTCGCTCGGGGAGACCGGCACCGGCACGAAGCCGACCGCATCCGCGTACAGCGGCATCGCGTCCGGCATGTCGTAGATCAGCAGGTAGTGCTTGTTGAGGTAAAACTGGGATGAGGACAAATCTTCGAAATGGCCGGGAAACAGCGGCGTGGCACGCCGGATCGTGTAGCGCACGACCAGCTGGTCGCCCACCGCCACTTCGGGAAAGACCACGATTTTCAGGCGCGTGTCCTGGAACATAGGGGCGTCGGTGGAGGCGGCTTCCTGCTGGTCCTTGATGGCCGAAGGACGCACCGGCACCCGCCGCCCGTCGGGTTTCAGGGTATGGGCGTCGATGGCGACGACTTCGTCCAGCGTCTTGTTGTAGCTGATGTAGTACTGGGCGTGCTCCTGCACGGCGCGTGCCTCGGCGATGGTCCTGGCGGTGTCCACACTGACCAGGTAGGCGCCGCCGGGCTCGACCGTGTAATGCTGAATGAAGCGATCGATCACGACCGAGGGATCGGTGCCGGTGTCGCCCACGGCAAGGTCGCGCGCAAGCTCGTGTGCAAGCCCGTGTGCAACAGCGTGTCCACAAAAGAACAGGATTCCAAGCAATAGCATTGCGCAATATCTGTAAAGCATGCAGGCTCCGGACGCGTCAGCACAAGCAACCGGATCATGTTACGTTGGCTCAAGCCGCTACCTTTGCGCCAACGCAAGCGTGCACAAGGGGCGCACGCTGCACACGCTACTCGTACCTGAGCGCATCGATCGGATCCAGCCGCGCCGCCTGGCTCGCCGGCACCACCCCGAACACCACCCCCACCGAACCGGAAAACAGCACGGACAAGGCCACCGCCCACCATGGCACCACGGCCGGCGGGAAGTCCGGGATCATGCCTGCGATGGCGATCCCGAGGCCGTAGCCGATCACCAGCCCGATCAGGCCGCCCAGCAGCGACAGGGTCACCGCCTCGATCAGGAATTGCAGCAGGATGTCGCGGCTGCGCGCCCCGATCGCCTTGCAGATGCCGATCTCGCGCGTGCGCTCCTTCACCGACACCAGCATGATGTTCATGATGCCGATGCCACCCACCAGCAGGGCGATGCTGACCACGCCGCCCATCACCAGCGTCACGGTGCTGCTCAGTTTGTCGAAAGTCTTCGCGACCTGGTCCGCCGATTCGATCTCGAAATCGTCGCGCTCGTCGGGTTTCAGGCGGTGCGCCTGGCGCATCACCGTGCGGATGCGGCTGCGCGTGGCATCGAGCTGGGTCAGGTCGCGTATGGCCACCGTGATCGTCAATTGCGGACGCGTATTGTTGCCGATAATGCTTTGCCCGGTCTTGAACGGAATGATCAGGTAGCTGTCCTGCGACATTCCAAAGATCTCGCCGCGCTTTTCCATCACCCCGACGATCTTGAACCACTCGTTCGCATACCGGATGAACTGGCCGACCGGATTGGGCGGCAGGTGCAGGTCTTCGATCAGCTTTTCGCCGATCACGGCCACCCGGCGCGCACCGGCGTTGTCCGAATTGCTGATGAAGCGGCCCAAGCGCGCATAGCGCTGGTTCACGTCCTGATAGCTGGTGGCGGTGGCGAAGACCTGGGCGGTGGCCGACATGCCGGTGAAGCGCACCTCGGAAAAGCCGGGGTTGAACACCGGGCTGAGATCGCGGATCTCGTCGACGCGCAGGCGCAGCTGCTCGACGTCCTCGAAACGCAGGAAATTGACCTTGCCGCGCATGACGTCCTTGAACTCGTTGTGCGGGCGCACCGTCAGGCCGTTGCCGCCGAGTCCCATGAACTGCTCGCTGACGCTTTTCGACAACCCCTGGATCAGCGAGATCACCGTGATCACCGAGGCGACACCGATGATGATGCCGAGCGAGGTGAGGAAGCTGCGCAGCCGGTGCGCGCGTATCGATGCCAGCGCCGAGCGCACGCTTTCGAGGAACAGGTTCATGCCTTGCTCCCGGCCGTGGCGTCCACCGCCGTATCCGACATGATCCTGCCGTCGCGCAGGCGCACGATGCGCTGGCATTGCTCGGCGATCTCGGGCTCGTGGGTCACCATCACGACGGTCTGGCCGCCCGCGTGGACTTCCTTGATCAGGTCAAGGATTTCCAGGCTGGTGGTGGAATCGAGATTCCCGGTCGGTTCGTCGGCCAGCAGGATCGAGGGCTGGCCCACCAGCGCGCGCGCGATTGCCACCCGCTGGCGCTGGCCGCCCGACAGTTCGTTGGGCCGGTGGTGCAGGCGCGTGCCCAGCCCGACCTTCTGCAGCGCCTGCTCTGCCAGCGCCAGGCGCTCGCGCAGCTTGACGCCGCGGTAGATCAGCGGCTGGGCCACGTTGTCGAGCGCACTGGCGCGCGGCAGCAAATGGAAACTCTGGAAGATGAAGCCGATCTCGCGGTTGCGCACGTGGGCCAGCTCGTCGCCCGACATGGTCGCGACTTCGCGGCCGTTGAGCCAGTATTCGCCGATGCTGGGGCGGTCGAGGCAACCGACGATGTTCATCATGGTCGATTTGCCGGAGCCGGAAGCGCCGATGAAGGCCACCAGCTCGTTGCGCCGGATGTGCAGGTCCACGCCCTGCAGCGCGTGCACGGTCTGGTCGCCCATCTGGTACTGCTTGGTGACGCCCTGCAGGCGGATCACCGGGATGCTCCTGCCGCCGGCTTATTGTCCGCAAGCTTGTCGGCAACCTTCGCCTCGGCTTTCCTGACCGTCACCGCATCGCCGTCGCGCAGTTCGCGCAGCAGGCGCGCCGGGCCCACCGCAATGATCTGGCCGGGCACCAGGCCCTTGGTCACTTCCTGGTTGGCGTCGTCGGACAGGCCCAGCTCGACCGTGGTCTTTTTGGCCTTGCCGTCTTGGACCACGAACACATAGCTGGTGTTCTTCACGGTGTCCTTCTCCTTGTCCTTGCCCGTCGCCGCCGCGATTTCCTCGCTCAGCACCGCCTGGATCGGCACCGCCGGCCTGGCGGCGCTGCTGCCGACCACGATCTCGACCCGGCAGGTCATGCCGGAGCGCAGGGCCAGCTTCGGATCGTCGAGGCGCAGCTTGACCACGTAGCTGCGGCCCTGGCTCTGGGCGCCCGGCGTCGCGCCTTTCGGTGCCATGGCGACGCTCTCGACCCGGCCGGTCAGCGGCTGGTCGGGATAGGCGGCCGGGAATACCTTGGCCTGCTGCCCGACCGTCACCCGCGCGATGTCGGCTTCGTCGACGTTCACCTCGGCCATGATCGAGCCGACGTCGGCGATCGTCATCAGCGAGGAGCCGGCGATGCCGGTGGCGCTGGCGACGGCCGTCTCGCCGATCTTGATCGGCACCGCGGTCACGGTGCCGTCGATCGGCGCCCGCACCTCGGTCTTGGCCAGGTGCTCGCGCGATTGCGACAGCAGCGCCGCCGCCTGCTCCAGCGTCGCGCGGCTGGCGCGCAATTCGACCTTGGCCAGGTCGACCTGGTGTACCGCATCGTCGTACTTGGAAATGTCGATGTACTTGGCCTTGTACAGCTGGCCGGTGCGGTCCAGGCCGCGCTCCTGGTTGGCCAGGTTGATCTGGGCGCGCTCGATGGCGATGCCGGCGTTGCGGCGGCTGGCTTCCTGCTGCGCCACCTCGGCCACATACACGGTCGGGTCGAGCTTCAACAGGATCTGCCCGCGCGTCACCTGGTCGCCTTCCTTGACCAGCACGGCGGCCACCTTGCCGATCACCTCGGCCGACAGCTGCACCTCCTGGCGGTAGACCAGGTTGCCGGTGGCGAGGATCGACGGGTGGATCTCGAGCTTCTCGACCCGCGCCACCTCGGCTTCGTGGCTGGGCGTCTTGCCGGAGAATTTGATCGCCACCGGAATGGCCAGGAAGGCGGCAACGATGGCCGCGCCAATCAGCTTTTTCTTCATGTCCTTGGCCCGGTTTACCCGATGAAGGAAATCTTGGCCGCCCACAGGCCGTAGATGATCGCGTAAGGCAGCAGGGCGACGGTGAGGCAGGTGCCGGTCGAGCGTCCGGTCCAGGCCTTCAGGCCGATCACGGTCAGGACGACGCTCCACACCATGGTGAGGTCGACGGCGCCGGCGAAGCTGGCCCACGGATTGGATGCCGGCAGGTGCAGCACCAGGTAATTCAGCGACACCATGTTCAGGTCTTCCATCGCCACCCGGCCGTGCGACGTCAGGATCTGCAGCGCGGACAGCGGTATCGTCAGCAGGCGCGGGAGGCTGGTCCATACCGAAAAGCCGTACCATTTGCCGTAAGAGATCGAGGCGCCGAGGACCTTCCCGGCGATCAGGTAATACACGGCCGTCACGGCAAAGATCACCGGCAGACCGATCACGGTGCCGAGCCCGGAACTCCACAGCATCGTGGTCGGCGTCGTGAAGCGCGCGATCGCGGTTCGCACTTCCGGCGTCGCATCCGGGCGCATCGACAACATGTGTTCGGTCAGCCAGGGGAAATCGACGGTCGAGACCCACCAGAAGGTGATCGCCAGGCTCAGCAGGATCAGCACCAGCAGCGGCAGCCAGGCATGGGTCTTCGCCTTCAGGCGGGCAAAAGTCGGGGCGGGATCGATGAAGACGTTACCGATATCGAAAAACGCTTGCGTGGCCATGGCGGCTCCATAGTAAGAAGGACAGGGGCAACCGGGGCGTGTGCTGAGTTGCAAAAACGAGTCTATGTCATTTCTGTACGGTAAATCCTCACATATTGTCACATGATCATTTTGTTGCAAAATTGCATATACATATCTTGACAAGGCCGCGGAATAGCGCTCACCGCTGCCGGGGGGCAGACGCTTCCTGCTCAATCACTATCCGTTCCAAATTTGTTAACTTCGTGATAATCGGAGAGTTTTATTCGGGAAAAAGTTGGTAAATTGATTTGTTCCTTTCGGAGACGGAAGGCTGCAGCCATTCCAACAAGGACGTTCATGCACGACTCTCCGCTAGGTTTCCAAGCCGCTCGTCTCGGTCCCGCTTTTCTTATCGTCTGTCTCGCGTCACTTGCATCTGCCGCTCAGGCACAAACCACGATCTATAAAGAAGACGGAAAGCTGATCCGTGCACCGCGCGCCGTCGGCAAGCTCGGTGTCGACCTGTTCGGCGACAAGGTGAATTTCTATACGGGCAGCCTCGAATTCGTCCAGAGTGATGTCAGCATTCCAGGCAACAGCGCTTTGCCTGTCGCGGTTGGGCGCCGGGCTGTTACAGGTCAGGAAACTGTTCCGAATACGCTGTTTGGGAATTGGGACCTGGAGATTCCACACCTCCATGGATTTTTCGCCAGCTCGACAGGCTGGGCAACCAGCATAGGAACGAACCGGAATGCGCGCTGCAGTGCGTTCGGCGCGCCGCCAACGGTGAGCGGATCATTCGGGTCGAACTCGACTTGGAAAGGCACCGAGTACTGGCACGGTAGCTTCCTATACGTGCCGGGGCAAGGCGATCAGGAGATGTTGCGTCGCAGCTCGGGATTCACTCAGGCGCCTGGGGGGAATGTTGGCGCTTATCCAGTCGTCACGCGCAACAACTGGACCATCCGTTGCACGTCTACGCTTGATCCGCAGAACGGCACCGCTGGGGAGGGCTTCATCGCGGTAGCGCCGGACGGCACCGAATACCGCTTCGACTGGCTGGTCAGCCGCTCTCTACCCATACTGACCAAGTCGAGTGCTGCGCCGGAAGTGTCTCGTGCGCTGGCACGAGTCGAAGGGGATGGCAGCATAGAGAGCCAATCGGGCAATCTCGGCGGGCAGTCCATGCCGAATGCCATCGGCGGAAATGCTTTGGCGCGCGCAGAGGTCTGGATCTTACCAACGGTGGTAACCGACCGCTTTGGCAATACGGTCCGCTACGGCTACGATCCCGTAAATAAGTGGCAATTGAATACCATTACCGGAAGCGATGCTGACGGAAATCCACGTGTTATATCACTGCATTATTCGGCGGTAGGGTCGTTGGGATTGAGCCGGGTAAGCTCCGTATCCGACGGCACCCGAACCTGGACGTATGAGTACGACAGCACGGGTTCGACGCTGAGCACGGTTAGGCAGCCAGACAACGCCATCTGGCAGTTAGGCGGGATTGCGCCGCTCATGTTTAATTTGGATTATGGCGGCGACGGAAACTGCGACGGCCTGGCATCGTCATATCGCAGCCTCTGCAAGGAAGCATGGTGCATCCTTCCGGGGCGGTTGGCCAGTTCACGTTGACGCCGACGCGCCATGGGCGCAACAAGGTGCCGAATCAATGCGTAGTCGACTTTACGTATCAGAGTTATAGCGCTACCTACCCGCGCATTTTCGACACCTATGCGCTGACGAACAAGACGATCAGTGGTCCCGGCTTGCAACCCTTGACCTGGACGACCGTCTATCCGCAGGAAACCTCGAGCTGGGCGCCGTGCGACCCCTGCGTTGGCACCAAGCATGTCGACGTGACCGACCCCGCCGGCCACAAGACGCGCTATACGTTCGGAACCCTATATCACGAGACGGAAGGGCAGGTGCAAAAGGTCGAGGTGTTCGACAAGTCCGGCCCGCTGCTGCGCTCGACCGCCACTGCCTACTTCGAGCCGATCGCACCGCGCGGTGTCAGCGACCAGCATCGCGGCGATGGCGACATGTCGGCACGCGTCGTCGAAGCGAATCGCAAGACGATCTCGCAGCAAGGCGTCGATTTCGTATGGGACGCCGGCACCAATTTCAACGAGTATGCTCAGGCAGTCCAGATAACGCGTTCGAGCTCCCTGAATCCAGGCCGCACAGAGGTCACGGTCTACAACAACAATACCGCCAGATGGGTACTCGGCCAAATCAAGACGGTCACCGCCGTGCTCGATGGCAGTACCAGCAAGGAAATGGTCAACAACGTCTACGACGATGCAGGCCAGCCGATATCGGTGTCGAAGTTCGGCTTCCTCCAGCACACCATGACCTATTATGCCGACGGTACCCTGCAGAGCCGTACCGACGGGCGCGGCAACCCGACACGTTTTTCGGATTACAAGCGAGGACTGGCCCGCAACGTGAGCTATCTGGATGGCACCAGCGAGAGCGCGTCCATCAACGATGACGGCACGATCGCCGCGACCACCGATGCCAACAACATCACGAGCTACTACGGTTACGATGCGATGGGCCGCCTGCATTCCATCACGCCCCCTGCGGAAGACGGCCTTGCCTGGAACCCGACGACCATCGATTTCGCCCCCGTTGCCGCTACCGAGTTCGACCTCGGCGCCGGCCACTGGCGCCAGGATGTGAGGACCGGCGATGGCATTACGAGTACCTATTTCGACGCCTTCTGGCGGCCGGCGTACACGGTCACTTACGATGCGGCCAATTTCGCTAACACGGCAGATGTCATCCGCCAGACTTACGATTTCGAGGGGCGCACCACCTTCGCTTCTTATCCGCGCCGCATGGGCGCCAGCACCGACACGGGTGTGCATACCAGTTATAACGCGCTCGGCCAGGCAGTCACGGTGCAGGCAGACAGCGAACTCGGGACGCTGACGACCACCCACAGTTACGATACCGGATTCCGTCATACCACGGTCGATCCGAAAGGGCATTCCACGACACGCAGCTTCCAGGCATTCGACACGCCCGGCGAAGATTCGGTCACGAAGATCCAGGCGCCTCTGAGCCTGGTCGTGGACATTGCGCGGGACGTCTTCGGCAAGACGACGTCGATCACCCGCGGCGGCAACGGCGGCAGTGCAACGCGCAGCTACGTATACGACCAGTACGAGCGCCTGTGCAAAACCAGCGAACCCGAAACCGGCGCTGAGCTCGTCGACTATGACGCTGCCGGCAATATCGCATGGCGCGCACCTGGGCAGGTCCTGACGACACAAACCTGCGACCGTGGAAGCGCGGGCGATACGGCTAAGATCGTGTTCGTTTACGATGTGATGAACCGCTTACTTACGACCACGTACGGCGATGGTGCCCCGACAATCAGCCGAACTTATACGCCCGACGGCCTGCCTGAAAAACTATCGACCGGGAGTGTCGCCTGGATCAGTTGTGCGAACGAAGAGGGTACCTGCGCCTTCAGCGGCACGCGAGAAGTCCGCTACGGCTCAGGTGCCACGTTCGCGACGCAGATTGCGACCGGCTCGGTGGCCTGCTCGAATACCGTTTTCGGCGATCCGACGCCCCAGGTTGCAAAGACTTGTAGCTACTCCAGCGCCACTGTAACGTCGCCAGCGTCTGCGCCGGTTACCTGGACCGCATGTTCGAATGAGAACGGCACCTGCAATTTCAGTGGAACGCGCGAAGTCCGTTACGGTTCGGGCACGACTTTCGTGTCCAACTTGTTCACCGGCTCGGCGCCCTGCTCGAATGCGGTGTTCGGCGATCCGACGCCACAGGTCGCAAAAACCTGCAGCTACTCTAGTACCGCCTTCGACAACCCGACAGCGACGCTCTGGACCACTAACTACAACCGCCGCCGCCTGCCTACCACCCAGGTGCTCGATTTCGGCGACCAGACCTACACGATCGGCACCGGCTACGATGCCAACGGCAATCCGGCGTCGTTGAGCTACCCGAGCGAGAACAATCCGATTGCGACCCGCAGTGTGGATTATGCGCCTGACGCGCTGGGCCGCCCGACCCGCGTCGGCAAGTTCGCCGCCAACGTCCAGTATTACCCTGGTGGGGCCATCTCCGGCTTCACCTACGGGAATGGCATCCAGCATAGCTTGTTGCAGAACGCAAGGGGCCTCCCGGAGGTGGCGGCAGACACCAACGTGATGCGCGACCACTACGGCTACGACAAGAACGGCAACGTCACGTCGATTGCGGATGAAATGCAGGACGGCCTTGGCAGCCGTACGATGCAGTACGATGACCTGGATCGCCTGTGGACGGCGGACGCACCGCGTATGTGGGGTAGCGCGAGCTATCAATACGACCTGCTCGACAATATTCGGTCGAGCACGGTGGGTGGACGTTCAATTACCTACGGCTACGACAGCCGCAACCGGCTCGAAAGCCTGTCGAGCAATACGGCCGGCTACAGCTATGGCGTTCAATACGACAACCGCGGTAACGTCACCCGCCGCAACAGCCAGGACTTCGTGTTCGACCTCGGCAATCGCCTGCGCAGTGCGCCGAACAAGGACATCTACGTCTACGACGGCTTCGGCAGGCGCGTACAGATCATGAGCGTGGACGGCACCGTCACGGTCAGCGTCTACAGCCCGCAGGGGCAACTGCTTTATACCCGCCGAACCGGCGGGTCCCAGCCGGCGCAATCCACGGAATATATCTACCTGCACCAGCATCAGATTGCCGAGGTCAAGCGATGAGCGCCACCCTGAAATTGTTACGCGCGTTCGTTGCAGTCCTGCTTACGCTGATGCTGTTGATGGTCGGCCAGCCGGCCGGCGCTCAGACAGTAAAAGTGAGCAGCATAGGTGACGTGCCTGCAGTGCCGGCGGCGCAACCACCGCCACCACCACCAGAGGACCCTCCTGAAGATGGTGCCGTTTTCGTGAACCAGAACGTGCCATCGACGATGGTCGCTGGCAGCACCTACCTGGTCTCGATCACGATGCAGAACTGGGGCAACACCACTTGGACTTCGGGCGCCGGGTATTACCTCGCTCCGGTCAATCCAGTAGGCAACTCGACGTGGGGCATTACCAGAGGCATTCTGACCACGCAGGTCTATCCTCAGGGCAGAGCGACCTTCAGCCTCAACGTGACCGCGCCGACCACTCCCGGTACCTATAATTTCCAATGGGGGGTGATGCACGGCAGCGAGTTGATTACGAATCCTGCTCACAACGTTGTAGTCACGGTGCCGCCGCTCCCAGAAGTGGGTGTCACACGCTCTCCTGTACCCATGGTGGCGGGCCAGCCATTTACCCTGACATGGAATGCTATAAACGCGACTTCCCTGAGCCACGTGTGTTCGGCTTCCGGTTCGGGCTATGGCGTCAACGAAACACTGCCGACGAGCGGATACAGCAGTGGCGTCGCTCAAGCGGGCTGGGGCGGCAATCCATCGAATTGCACCTGGACTGCCACCGGGCCGGGAGGTTCGCGCAGTTTCAACGAGACGATGGTCACCAATCCTGCACCGCCGACAATCCAGGTGCAGCGCGATCCATCGACCATGATGGCGGGCAGCGGCTTTACACTGACCTGGAGCACCAGCGGCGCCACATCGCTGAGCCACGTGTGCAGCGCAGGCGGTTCCGGCTACACGGTCAGTGAAGGGCTGCCGGTGAATGGTTCGACCGGTGGCACCGCCAGTGCGAGCTGGGTCGGGTATCCGTCGACCTGCACCTGGACGGCCTACGGTCCGGGAGGATCGGCCGAGTACCGGGAGACGATGACGACGAACCCGGCCAAGCCGACGATCAACGTACAGCGCAACCCCTTGACGATGGTGGCCGACGGCGCCTATACGCTCACCTGGAGCACGACAGACGCGACTTTCTTAAGTCATGGGTGCACAGCGGCTGGCGGCGGCTATACGGTCAATGAAGGAATGGCGGTGAACGGGTCTACCAACGGTACGGCAAGTGCGAGTTGGGTTGGCAATCCGTCCACTTGTACTTGGTCGGCGACTGGGCCCAGCGGCACAACGACGCTGACGGAGACCATGACCACCAACCCAGCTGCACCGACGCTCACCTTGCAGCGATATCCAAGCCCTATGTTGGCGAGTAACTATTACACGCTCACGTTGCAAATGACGGGCACGACTTCGTTGAATCGGGTTTGCACCTCGTCAGGTTCCGGATTCACAGTGAACACGACGATCGTGCCGGATCCTGCTAACGCGACTGGCCAGCCTTTGGGGTACGGCTTGGAATATCGTGATATGGCCAGTCCCGCCTGGGTAGGTTACCCGTCTATTTGCACTTGGACGGCGACCGGACCGGGTGGCACAGCCACCGTCAGGGAGACTATGACAACGGTGGCAGCGGAGCCGCGGATCAACGTGATACGCAATCCGAGTCCGATGACGGCGGGAAGCGCTTATACCGTGAATTGGGGTACGACCGACGCAACTTCCGTCCGTCACGAATGTACAGCTTCTGGTTCCGGCTATAGCGTCAACGAAACCCTGCCAGCGAGCGGTAGCGCCAGCGGTACGGCCAGTGCAAGTTGGATCGGCTATCCGTCCAATTGTACTTGGACGGCCTACGGACCGGGCGGTAGCAAAACGTTCTCGGAGACGATGACGACCAATCTAGCACCACAGCCGACAATCCAGGTACAGCGCAATCCCAATCCGATGACCGCGAGCGTCGCATATACGCTCACCTGGAGCACGACCGATGCAACCTCGGTGAGTCACGTCTGTGCGGCATCCGGCACCGGCTTCACTATAAATGAAGCTCTTGCGTTGAACGGCTCGGCGCCGGGTACCGCCAATCCGAACTGGGTTGGCTACCCGTCGAATTGTACCTGGACGGCCACTGGGCTAGGTGGTAGCACGACCGTCAACGAAACTATGACGACTAATGCGTCGGACGTGGAGGAGGTTACGTACATCCACACCGATGCGCTGGGTAGTCCGATTGCGCGAACCGATGCTAGTGGGAAGTTCATCGTTAGCCGGACCAATTATGAGCCGTATGGGCTAACTGCCAGCGGTGCAACCCCAACAATCGGGTTCACGGGGCATGTGAATGATGCCGACACCGGCCTGACATACATGCAACAACGGTATTATGATCCAGTGGCTGGACGGTTCTTGAGCATTGATCCGGTGGTGACGGATGCGAATACGGGTGGCAGCTTTAATCGGTACAACTACTCAAACAATAACCCGTTTAAGTACATTGACCCTGACGGTCGGTCGCCAGATAATGCTGCCGATAGATTCGTAATAGGTGTTATGAAATGGATCGGCGAAAGACCGGATCTAGTACGTGGACTTGAGGCAGCTGCTGTGGCGGCTGACTTGGGAGCTGCCGGCCCTGTAGCGGGTGCTTCCGCAGAGGCCGCAAGAGCCGGTGGTGTGGCGGCAAAAGTGGCGGCGCCTACAGAAGCGCAAGCTAAGAACATTCAACGGTTCACAAGTAAACTTCCTGCGAATGCAAAAGATAGCGTCACCGTTAGGCCTCTTCCAAACGGAGGTGTTGCGGCTCAGGGTATATCGCCAGGGAAGGTACCAGGATCATCTGCGCTGTACGAAAAGCAGATTGATTCAGCAGGAAAAACCATTCAATACACGAAGACAACTACCGCTCCAGACGGCACGATTGTTCACGTGAAGGATAAAATTACAGGTAATGTGGTGGCCCCATGAACAATAACCGATCAACCGTTATCGAAAACTTAGTCAATTTTTCGAGACCGCTAGACGAGTTGCAACGACAGCTCAGCGGCTTCGATTGGGATTTCGAAGGCGTCCCAATTGTGTTGACTCTCGATCACATCGTACGCGTACTTCGGAGATATCTAAGCGATGAACTGACTACTTCTATGGTGGAGCAGTGGGCAAATTTGGTTGAAGGGCGCGAGGATCTTAGCTTTGACAATAAGCACGAAAAATGGATAACGGCCACTATTTACGAGCTCGCCAATCCCGTCTTAACTGCACGGCTTGGAATACAAAGGGCACGTGAATTAATTGCAGAAGGCCAGGAAGCCTGAACGATAACGAGCGGGCGAGCTGTGGTCGCGAGACGGGAGCAGGTCTGACATCCGGACGTGACCTCTGCGTTAGTTCTCGTGCTTAGCTTTGCCTCGCCAGAAGTATCGAGCGTCGGCTGACACTTGGGCACGACCGAGATCTACACCGGGTGGCAATCGTGAAGCTCAAGCAGGTGCATGAGGCGGCCCATCCGGCTCGATTGCACGGCCGTGGCGCCGGCGAGCAAGAGTAGAACCGCCGGTCGGCCGCCATGCGGTACTTCCAGTCGCGCTGCGGAGGGCAACGGCCACGCTTGAATTGAGCCAGGCGCATAGCCTGCGCCCTGCGTCGCTTGCCGCCGCGATTCGCCGTCAGCCAAGCGGAATCCCCGCAACCCCAACCCCCAACGGCCAAGTTCTTCCAGCAGCAACCCTAGCTGTCAAGACCCGTCTGGTTATACACGCGTTTCGTGAACAATTCGGGACGCTGCTCGCGCCATTCTTTAAGCGATTGAATCGGTGTCTGATGCTTGAGGGCGCGCTGTGGAATATTATGGTTGTAGATCTTGACGTAATTGCGCAGCGTCGATTCGAGCTCGGCGGCTGAACCAAACCTGGTCTGGTTGACGATGTCGCTGATACGGCCATTGAAGCGTTCGACCATGCCATTGGTTTGCGGGTGACGAGGCGGAATAAGACGATGCTCGATCTCGAACTGCTTGCAGACCCGGTCGAACAAATGTTGTCCGCTGGGTTCCTTCTTCTTGCTCTTGGCGGTGAAGCGATCGGTGAACTGGCTGCCGTTATCGGTGAGCAGTTTGGTTATCTTGACGGGACATGCATCGCGCACCTTGGCCAGAAAGTCGACGCTGCTACTCTCGGTCTGATCGGCATATAACTCGATAAAGACCCAGCGCGTGGCGCGGTAGATGGCGACGAACAGGTAGCGCCTTGCAGTCTCGTCGGGCATCTGTGGCAGGTACTTGATATCGATGTGAACAAAGCCAGGCTCATAATCCTTGAAGCTCTTCTTCGTGGCAGGCGTACCGCTTTCCTGCTCGACCAGGTCACGCAAGTCCGAAACGCCATGGCGACGCAAGCAGCGTCCCAGGCCAGCGCGTGAAACGGCCGGATTAATGAATTCACGCGTGACAGCGAGCAAATCGTCCGTGGGCAGCATCAGCGTCTTGCGCAGCTCAACCACGATCAATTCCTGCTCTGGCGAAAGCGTCGTGTACATCTTGTCCGGGCAGTGCGTTTTGTCTTCCCAGCTATCGCGGTTCTGCCACTTCCGGATGGTCTGTCGAGTGACGTTGTACAGCCTGGCCAGTTCGGCTTGCGACAGTGTGGAATTCCTGATTTCCTCGCGGATCAGGTGGGTAGTCCGGGCTTGGCTGTGCAGGGCTTGGGTCATCGAGTCACTGGTGAAAGATCAGGTTGGAACAGTGTACGCAAAACGTGCCTGGCCTTGAAGAGGGGCCAGCTACGGATGGGTACATGATCCCACGAGTCTAGACAACTATGCCACCAGCTCCTGATACCTTAGTGGGTGAGCAAGGTGATAAGGCCGGCCCGGCGAAGAATGGTAAGCGCCACACTAGCGGCCCACTCACCCCCGAAAATGGAGGGACTGGTGACGCGAAGCAGGACTTTGACAAGCTTACAGGCGGCTCAGGTAAGGCACCGGATTCCTCAGATTCTCGTAGTTCAATACCCGGCGTCCAAGTCGGTGATAACGGCATTTGGATTCGGCCAGATGGCAAAGATGGTCCAAGAATCGAGATTCCTGCGGCTCCAGGAAAGCTTCCAGAAACACTACACTATCCTCCGGAGACGAAATGAAACGTCAATTGCAGTTTGATCTAAACGGTTTCAAATCGCTCAAAGCCATATTGGCGAATGGTATTAAGGCTTATTCGACGAATGAAGTCTTTACAGGCGGAATGGTCAACGTTATTTGGTTTTTCTTATGTAATGGTTCGATACTTCGTATTCAATCGAAAATGAATGACCTGACTGGGTGGGAAGAGGTCGGGACGTTGGTATTTCGCTTGGTTGGAGGAGACCAAAAAATTGCTGATCCAATCGAGTTGCCAAACTCATGGCGGTGCATTGCGTCTAGCGAAATGCTGGTAGTAGACGAATCTGAGTTTACTGCAGAAAGTGGTTTGGCTCTCCGAAATTGTTCTGGGGAGGAAATGATATTAGTATGCGGAGCCGACGTATGTGCTATACAAATTCAAGCACCATTTTATTCCGGTGATTTTTTACCTGAATATGATGTTGAAACATATATTCGGCGTTCTCTGGACTAGTCGCAGAGGCCAGATCTCAACAAAGGCCGGTCACAGACCGGTGTCAGGTTGAGCGTAGCGGAAGAGCGGGTCAAGTCTGACATTCGGACTCGACCTCTGCCTCAATCCACAACTTCGTTTTTACTGAGCGCGGCTTATGCTTTAGCCGTCGGCGACTTTGACTCCGATTCAGTCAACGCAATAGCTCCTGCAACATCACTGGCAAGGCCCACTACAACGCCAACTACGACGGCCACGACAACGACCACTGCAACGCCCACTGCAACGCCCACGATTAAGGGTAGCTTCGTCGAGGACAGGATGAGAAATGTATCCACGCGCAGGCGCGTGGATACACCGCTGTGCCGGCATTCGGTGAGGTGTCCGGGCCGCTGAACAGTTCCTGTCACCTGTTCCGTCACGCCTGCGCCACGCACATGCTGGAGAACGGCGCCGATGTCCGCTTCATCCAGGCGCTGCTCGGGCACGCCAACCTGGGCACGACGGAGATCTACACGCGCGTGGCGATCGTCAAGCTCAAGCAGGTGCATGAGGCGACCCACCCGGCCCGTCTGCACGGCCCACGCGCCGGCGAGCAGGCGTAGAACCCCCTGCCAGCCGCTGGGCGGATGGCAACGGCCACGCTTGAATCGAGCCAGACCTGCAAAGCGCGCTCCTGCGTCGCTTGCCGCCGCGCTTCGCCGTCAGCCAGAAAACAGCTACACAAAGGCACAGTCCTTCCGGGGTAAATCGCGCGTGCCGCGCGCTTTAACATAACACGGCATTCCGTCAAATCGTCCCATTCACTACGCTGCGCTGCGTTCGGTGTGCCGATCGCTGCGCGCCCTGCGGGTTGACAGAATAGGCGTTATGTCTTGCGCCCCTGCGGGCCTGCCAGGCCAATGCGTGCGCCGCCGGCGCATGGTTTTGTCCAGGCGCTGCGCGCACTCCACCATACGGGATGGAGCCATTCAGGTGCACAGGGCAAGCTCCTGCGTCGTTTGCCGCCGCGCTTCGCCGTCAGTCAGGCGAACCGCACGCGAACCCAACCTCAGCGCCTAAACGTCGCCGCCAATTTCATTAACAAACAGGAAAAGAAACAGCTTGCCTCGCGCGCGCGCGAGCCAAAATCGCGTCTAGGGAAAAATCGCTCTTTACGCACAATCCGCCAGCAAAAACCTGCGCCATGTCTTTGAAGGGACTAGGGAAAATCGGTTCGCCTTTGACAAACTCACGTCGGGTGGACGATTCTTGAGCATTGATGCGTTGGTGACGGATGCGAATACCGGGAGCAGCTTCAATCGCTACGCTTACGCCAGCAACAGCCCCTATAAATACGTTGATCCGGATGGTCGCCAAGAACGAGCAGCCGAGGCATTTAGCGACCAATATCGAAATGATTTCGCCTCGGGTAATGTACGGGTTTACGATCCGTTCGTAGTCCCCGCTGCAGTTGTAACGGGGCAATGCTGATCGGCCCGCCTATTGCAGCTGCAGTGATCGCGGGTGCTCCTGTGGAAGCAACGGTTGCGGCAGGTGGTGCAGCGGCGAAAGGGGCTCAAGTAGCAGAAACCGTAGCTGTGCGAACGACGCAGGCAGGAGACAAGGCAGTGCGAATTACAAGAGCTGAGGGCTCAGTTAAGGATATTTCGCCTGCAAGGGTAAAGGAGTACGTTCCAAATACACATCCCAAAGCACCGCTTGGAACTCTCGACAAAGTTAAATTTGAAAACCCGCTGCCGGGCAGCAAAGGATATAAACGTGAGCCCACTGCGGAGGAACTAAAAGTTTTGAAGGAAGCGAAATGAGCACATATTCAAACATCGAAATTACTGAGACGGAAGATTTGGGTGTCATTCTTTATTGTAACGATGTAGAAGTTGCTGATGGTCTAGAAGACTTTTTGACAGAGCAGTGTTTTGTGCTCTTCAACATCAGACCGCAAGAGGCAACCGTTTCGTTTTACTTCGGTCAAGCGAGCAGTGGGGACAAGGTACGTCAGTTGTATGAACGTTTCTTGGTCCATGGCAAACAGTAGCCCTGTCACACTGTAGGTCGTGTGACGGAGCCGGCAAGCGATGGTGAGCGTGGAACCAAATAAACAAGATGTTCGTCAGGCCCCCGCTGGGTATCTATTGGGACGGTAATCCCCCCATTTTTAGAGCGAGCTAAAAGTAGAGGTTAAGCGGCAAGAGCAAGTTTCTGTTGTGGTGTAATGCCGCCGAGTGCCATATTGGGCCGGTCGTGATTGTAGGTCCACAGCCATCGAGTGGCAAATTCCTGGATCTCGTCGGGCGTTTCAAAGAGGTGATGAACCAGCCAATCGTAGCGCACAGTCCTGTTGTAACGCTCCACGTAAGCGTTTTGCTGAGGCTGGCCGGGCTGGATGAAATCGATGCGGATTCCACGTCTGGCGGCCCAAGCCAAGGTTACGGCGCTGATGTACTCCGGGCCGTTATCGCAGCGTATCGCGTTTGGTTTGCCGCGCCATTCAATAATCCGGTCCAGCGATCTGATGACCCGTTCGGATGGCAGCGAAAAATCAACCTCGATACCTAAGCCTTCGCGATTGAAGTCATCGATGACGTTGAACAGGCGGATGCTGCGTCCGTCGGCAAGCTGGTCATGCATGAAGTCCATCGACCAGCTCTGGTTGATCGCAGTCGGTACGGCCAATGGCAGCGGCTTCTCGCGCATCAGTCGGTGGCGCGGCTTGATCCGCAGGTTCAGCTCGAGCTCACGATAAATCCGATAAACCCTTTTGTGATTCCATTTGAATCCTTTGACGTTGCGCAGGTATAGGAAGCACAGCCCGAAACCCCAGTTGCGCTGGTTGTTCGTCAACCGCACCAACCAATCAGCGATGATGCTGTTTTCCGCGTCCAGCTTGGCTTTGTATCGGTAGCAGGTCTGGCTGATGCCAAACGCCCGGCACGCTAGATTAATCGTGGCTGACCGCTGTGCTACGGCCCATTGCGCCATCTCTCGCCGCTGAGATGGCGCTACCACTAATGAGATGGTCCCCCTCCACCGATGTCTAATACGGCTGCGAGCGCTAATTTCGGGAGGCAATCATGCAAGACGTCACGCTCATTGGTATCGATCTTGGGA
>Ga0265780_10000344_pt1 | contig 72930 bp, 71 predicted proteins | sample P1T30metagenome_FD_192432 | JGI IMG/M metagenome (GOLD analysis project Ga0265780, IMG submission 192432) | Plant litter microbial communities from East Loma Ridge, Irvine, California - P1 T30 | ecosystem: Environmental > Terrestrial > Plant litter > Unclassified | place: USA: California...
GGCATTCAACACCGTCTGTGTCTCAACATGCCAACCGGCCTGACTCTAGCGTCTGTACCACTTCCGCTGCAACTCGTCTTTTCGTCCCGGTACGTCGGGTGCATCTTCCCATCTACTGACTTTCACGTCTTTCACCATAGCAGATTCGTGGACACTTGATCTCACTACATGTCATTGTATCCCCCAGCCTGCGTCATGACAACGGCGACGTGCACTGTGGCCACGCTGTGTGCCGTCAGGACATGTTCGGCTCTACTTGTTATCGCCAAATGTACAACATCTGGGCGAGAGGCCACCATCGCAAAAATAACCACTTCGAGGCAGACGTCATGGCATCCTAGTCTTCTTGTCTACAGCTCCGATGCTTCGCCCATGATCTTCAGGGACCATTCGGCGCTATCGCCCTAACCATCCAGTCTCATTCTTGTCATCTCCGCTTTCAATTCTTTCTTTTGCACCTCTGCAGGGACTATGCCGGGCTCCGAGAATTTTGACGAAGATGCGCCGAGTGCGAAAACAAACATCGCCAGACGTCACACCCATCCAGCGCGCGCACTTGGCCAAGGCATCCAGTGTGGAGTCAGGCGCGTGCGACGGCGGCTTCTCTGGTATAGTTGCAGCCACGATGGTTCCTCCGTCGTTCCATTGGCCGTTCCAAGCGACGGAGGGACGGAGCGAGAAGACATCTTTTTGCTTTGAGTTGTACCTGAATGCAAGTGCAACAACGATATCGCTGCAAGCATCGGCAGAAACAAAGGCTCCAGACGCCATGGGTCGGCCCAGAGCCACCGCGACCAAACTTCCACAACATTAGCACAGCCACTGCGTTTCGTTTCTTGTCTCCACATAGGTGCAGGCACTCCATAGAGGACCATTGGCTTCTGCGCGCCCATAGCGCATCGCATCCTCCATGGCTCTGGCACCGGTCGGCGTTGCGTGTCAAAGTGTCAAAAAAAACAAAGTCGTCATTCGCACGGCCCATGCAGCGTCATTCGGCTCCAGGTTCTCCAGGGGCAACTGCAAGATCTGTCGAAACGGCTGTGCATATTTGGAGATGCGCAATCTCGTGTCAGCGCCTTCCAAGACGCCAACTCAGGCCAACTCATTGCCAATCTCCGTAGAGGAGGCTGAATGGGGTAATTGCCAATCAGCCACTGTGGCCGACACATCCAATAAGACGCGTACAGCCACACTGGCCCGTCCATTTCTGATCACCATCACATCGTTGCTCGCACTTTGCGAACGGCCTTCATCAGAGCATGGTCCTCTTTTTTGTTTTGCACATCGTCATGATCACAGCCTTGTCGGCGTAACTTACCCTGCAATAGTGGCACGCGACATTCAAAACAAATGTCTCCATAGATTTCTGCATCTCCACATCGGCATGGTATCCATGTTTCGCCGTACGCATTCATCCACCGGAGCTATGCACACACAGCGTTGCGAACGGCAACCACAGAGCCTCCAGTTCCTAAATACAGCTGAATGGTTCGCCTGCTCTCCCAACAAAGTTATATGTCATATGCCCTGGGCCATTCACACTGCTTTCCAGCGAACTGCCTTGACTCGCTTCCGCCGCCATCTGTTCGCTTGGTCCTGAAGAGCGCGATTTCACCGACCACTGACATCTCGCGATCCCCCTCACACCTATCGAGTATGAAACCGCGCATACTGCTCACACCGGCAGGTCAGAGCGCATGAGCGAGCACAGCTGAACAAGTTTGATGTGCTGGCACACGCGCGTCTCCTATGCATTGACCTTGCTTATACCACAATTCCACCGCCGCGAGCTCTTGCTTTTTAGCTTCGCAAGATCGCGATCACCTGAGAAGTTGAACTCATTTTGTGCAGCCTTCGCATCAGATGCCTGAACATGTTGAGTCTTTTCTTATATTTAGCTACTTGCCAGGAACAGAGCGACAGCCAAGGCCGTATAAAGTCAAAACCTTGTCGGGACATTCTTTCGCCGCAATAAGCCTCTGAATCTCTCCGGGGTCGTATGTAAGATTACAGTCACGAACCAATTGAGCTCCGTACTCTGACACACTAAGAACGAATTGTCGCGGTGCCTAGTCTTTGTCTCCTTTTCTCAAATGCCTCATTGGCGATTGCGCGCCGGCATGCGCAGTCCGGTTTTCACGGTCAAGCGTACGCCAGCTGAGGTGTGACGGCTGTCATAGCTGGCTAGGCCAGCCATCGATGATACGCCACCTCGCGATAGACTTTCACACTCCACTATTGTACACGGGGTGCCCGTTCATCGCCTTATCGAGCCTATCTTTTCCCCGTTGGTTCGTTTCTTGGTTCGCCTAACGGGAGCTCACGAAGCCCCTCAGCACTAGCCAAAGTGCTGTTCGCGCCAGCATTCCATCGAGTACTCGACATGACGACACGCATGAATTGCATGGCGACACGAACGAGTAGCATGACCTCAGCTCGGGTCAGACAGCAAGGGCAAGATAAGCTGCTGCATCTGGTTATCGCCGACACCACGTTTCGTGACACCCAGAGTCAGAAGCTTAATCGCACATTGCCATTCCAGCATTCTTCATTTGCAGGCTCAGCAGGCCGCCTGCCTTCTGCAAGAGCGCGGAATGCAGGCTCATTTTTATTCGCGCAGCGCGGTACACAGCGTATATTTCTCGATGCTGCACCATAGCCTAGCGCATGCGCGTCACTGACGGGGCGTCAGGTGCCTTGCATCCGCTCGGAGTTGAGGCCAATAAAGTTCAAGGCCCTCCACCACGGACTCTATTGCAATCCCAGCGGATAACGCGGTAGTCTACTCGGAATTCGAACAGTTAGGTTCTGCGGAAGCAACCCGCAGTCTCAACGCCGCTCGACTTTCCAGCATCTTTGTGGCGACCGCGAACTCAAAAACCCCATCCTCCACTTCAGCACTTCGCTCCTCAAAGTCGATTCGCAGCACCAAGAAAACGCCACCGCTTGCGCTTGCATCCAGACTTTCGGCTACACTGCGGCGACACATCCACTGGTATCCGGCACATCACGAGCGCTGGGAAACTTTTCCAGCTGCCGTAGCGCCGGGTTTGCGAGTAGCGTGGGCCGCCGCAATCGGTGTGCAGCACCGTGGCACAGTAGAGTCGGGTAAGATGTTGTCTAACTGTAGCAGGAGATATGGTCCTCGCTTGTGCGACGGTCATCGGTGAATGGGACTGCGTGCAGTCTGCACGGCGCAGGAAATACACGACAAACCCGGATGGCCTGATGCAGTGCATCTCACCGGTGAAGACGTGAAGCGCTGCAGACGTTGCTGTGCCCATACATCATCGACCACCAACACGTGCTGACTCGCCGGCTGTTGGTCTGATATGCATAGGCGACGAATATCTGTCCTGACGTCTTACTTGCATGAATCTTCGCGCTTGGAGGAGACCTTGAAACGACACTGTTGTGCAGTTTTCTCCAGTGCGATTGGACCGGGGGATATCCAACACGTTGGAGCGATGCCGTATGGCGTGTGCGTTCTCGGGGATTAAACACGCGCGGAATGGCTGAGACGAAGGCTGTGGAGTTTCATATCTATCTTCGGACTCTACAACGTAGTCATGAGCGTTGGGAGCTGTCCAGCTTGATGTACAACATGACAACACTAGAGAGGCGCGCGCGAGCTTGTGTGCCAACTGCTCGCGCGGTCGTGAAAACGATGGGATGATGTACGACATGTAGGAACTCTCCTCCCGGATACTGTCCAAATGATCAGACCTGCGAAGCTCGATGCCATTCAGTCGTTACCAAGCCTGACCTCGTCCGTCAAATAGCGACCTCCCCACTCCGAAACATGAGTTTGCCTGAGACCACCTCTTAACACTTATCCATGCCGTAAGCATCTTCCGCTTTCCCGCCTCACATCACAGCCTTCATATCTAGCTTCGCTTTTCTCCATCTCATGACGTACTTTGCGTCCATATTTTCAGTCGATGCCTCGCCGTCAGAAAAGAAATATACAGAACGGTGGTAGGATTATGGTCTTTTATGCACAGCACAATTCTCACTCCACAGCATGTAGTACGTTGAAAGGTTTTTGGTGGACATGGCAGCCTCTGCTGTCGTTTTTTAATGTGGTGCTGGGTTTCCGGCAGACGTCGCAGCCTCTGCTGTCGTTTTCTGATGTCGTGCTGAATTTTCGGTTGTGGCATCGAGTAGATGTAGAATTAGGAGTGAGCCGAGAGAACGTCACGCATGAAGGCAGAGTAGAGTCATAATGCTTTGAATCTTCTCTCCCTAATATGAAATCATCGACAGCCTATTTTGAACAATATATCCCAGCTCGCTCACATTCTTTCAATCGCACTGCTTTTGGGTGTGGGTGACGAGGTAAGGAAGGGAGAAATCGCGGCGGCGATTTATACTGAAATCGGCATGTGTATTCAAGCGGTCATGATCGTTCTCTGGTGTTTTTTGTGCTTGCTGCGTCGTGGCTGCACATAATTCTCGCTGTCTGGCCTTTTGTGATGTAAAACTTGGGACCAAGCAGGACACAGACCGCGTTGGGTCATTTTTGATCTTCCAGCCAGAATCTCACATACACTGTGTCTCGCGAAGTTTCGAGGCGCGGGGAATTCTGGCACTCGACATCGTTTCATCGTTTGCGCATTTCTGGCCGTCATATCTGGTTCCGGATGCTATTTGGGTGTGCACGATTTTTGAGCGTGTTGGTAGAAGAAAGAAAGGTGGAGGTGTGGCGAGGATTTATATATGCTGGGTTTGCAGATCGTCTAGTCGCAGCTCATAGTAGTCTGGTTCGTCGATTTTAGATGTTCGGTGAGATGTGATTGAAGACGAGGTGCGAAAACAAGGACGCATTTGCAACTTGTTGTGGACTTTGCACTCGCCCAGAAATGCTCCATCAGTTGCCTGACACTTCGTTTTGTTGTTGGGCCGCAGAGCGAGATATGAGCACTCGGATGTGTCTTTTGGGGTGTAGAAGAACATCGCACGACCTTGTGTACAGTTTTTTTTGTGGTTGGGCAGAACTGACGCGCAAGCATGACATGTCTGATCATGAGCGTTGGGCAGCCATGGGGCTGAACTTTCGAGATTTTGAGGAACGGAAAAGAATTTGCTGTCTAAGAGAGGACTGAGGAGATGGGTAGATTATATAGGCGCAAGATCAGCGCACTGAGGTAGAGCGGGGACATGTATGCATGTATCTCGATTTTTGTGAGAGCACTGAACTGGTGCCCCTGCACTTTCTTAAGTCGGTAGAAGTGCACAAAATTAGCATCGGATATGCGGGGGTTTGTGCTAGAGCAGTGAGTCGTTCGCTCGAGACATAGTCCTTTGAGGTTGCTTTTTTTGGTCGAAGACAGCGGCGAATCTTTTACAAGTTTGCAAAGAAGAGAAGGAGGCCGAGGAGTACGTGGACTTTATACTTAGGGGGAAACCGAGAATACATAAGATGCTCTGCATTCCTTTGTCGGCTAACTGCCAAAACACTGGCCGGTGCTCGAGGCGATGTGAGTACACTCGACTCCTCGGCCACCGTTTGCGTGTGCTTGAAATACTGTGACTGCCTGAGTATGTCTTTTGTGAACATACTCCAATTGTGTCATTTGCAATCTCAAAATATTGTCCAAACCATCTATGTCACTGCCTTAGCTATATCCGCTAGCCCAATGTCTAAACTTCACTTTTCTGCACCGAAACCACATTGCTCAACTACACCAGATAGTCCTCAAAATAAACGATGCCTATGGTACCTGTTTTCCCCAGAAGTAAGAGACTATTGGCAGAATGCTGTCCGAATCGATACATGATGGTATGCGCTTCACATTTTAGAGTGTAAAGAGTATGGAAAGCATCGACACATGCGTTGTAGAACTTCGATCGGCCTTAGTACTATTGTAGAGCTTGAGTGAAGCATCCGCGCATGGGAATGAAGCGAAAGGTGCATTTCATAATTCAGTTTAGGGCTCATAGCATGGGCGGGAGGCTTCCATATCTCGGCTCGAACATATCAAGTAGTCTTAATACTTAGCGCACTTCATCATTCTTCTGGTTGTTCAGAATTGTAACTGGATTCTGTCCCCGAGCTCTAAAACCCTGTCCGGTCTTGTCTAAGCTTCCAATATATCTGCAATCTACGACCTGACTCCAAAATCGATATGGCCCTGCATTATATTTCTCAGCTCGCGTCAATTTTCTTATTGAGGCTGCTGAATACAATTAATCAGAGTGCTACTATAAGCAAGGCTTTGTAGCATTAAAAGCCTCCAGCAGCTACTTTTACGTCTCTTTCCCCATTCAAGTAATTGCTACGTTCTCCCAAGTTACACCCAAGAACAGGATAATAGCTTCTGCTATCGGTATACTTTACCAAAAGCCTTGTTATGTGCGATTTTATTTCGCTGCAGAACCGGACTGTCTTGGCCTCACGAAAGCCTCGAGATCTGTCATGGATCGCTCATAGCGTTCAAGGACTCGTAACATACCCCGGGGCAACTGCGATAAGGATGGGTGAAAGTCTTAATATACAGCGGCTACGCGAATGCATACCAAAATTGCAGGTAGACAATCAACATGTCTTTTTGGACGTCGTCAAATCCTATACAGAGGCACATATGTGGTTTCAGTTCGGGACCGAAGAGATGTGTATAAAAGTCCCCATTTCTTGTCTTTCAGCTCATCAATCAAGGTCTCCTGCCATATTAAAAGGATAGAGTCTATGGAATTCATATGTCTGTTGCGTCTTAGGCTCCAAAACGCGTGCACGAAAAAGCCATGTCTCCTCCGGCCTCTGTTTATCAATGACAGAACATGTGTGCCACCATACTTAAAAACTCATCAACGATGGTTCATGTGGTCGGGAAACTGGACGCAAAAGAAAGAAAGGATCATGACCAGAGCGGGGTTCTCCAGAAAATTACGTCTTGACTAAGAACATGTGATTGGTATCGCAGCCTCAGCCCGGCATAAAGCCCGCTACCCTCTACGTCACTTAACTTCCCAAAACTCTCCTCTTATAGTATGAACATGGAAATCTTTTCATGGAAAGGTCTCAGTCTGGGGAACAAAAAAACGATACAAGACACGAAAATGTCTTCTCTCTTCTCCTTCCAGCGCATCTACATCTCACTAAACACACTTTGAAATATTGAAAAAGCTTCGACCAACGACGCATGTGCCTGCGAGACTTAATTGCGCCACGAAGCTATACAAGCGATGCTCTGATAAAAAAGAGTGCCAGGCAAGAGCTATGTCGCGAGTCAAAGTCTCCCATCCAGACTCCAGGACTCAATGTTCTCATAGGCCGGAGAACGTGAGCAGGCACCAAAAATCTGGGTCGAGCATATAAATGCGCGCATCATCGGCCTTTGAACTCCTCACATACACAGCATCTTCTTCCAAAACCAGACGCATTTCAGTCACATGAGTTCTGCCTTCTCACGGGCACCAAGAACACTCTGCACCGGCATACGGTTTTTCCGCTTGGCTGTCTGCCTTCCACACCTTCAGAAAGTCCAAAAACCATTTTCCAAAAGTCAGCCACCTCCCAACTATGTCCTTGTTGAGAACCGACTCGATCTAAGGACAAAAAAAAAGATCGACAGGTTTCATGTCTTCTCAAAAAGCACATGTGTCCTTGTACATGTCAAAGACCAGCCTGCTCTACAATGGATGATACAAAAGCGCAAACGAAGCGATATATGAGCAGGACCTCATCGCCGCCCCCACGCACGACGAGTGCCGAGTTTTCGATGAATGTGTATAAAGTCTGCGCTCTCTTCCTGTCTAAGACTCTTCTCATGTTTTCCTCTTATTCTGATATTCAAAATGCACAATGGAAGACCGGTATGGAGAGTGCTGCGTCTCGAGCACCAAAAAGATACCGACAATCGATGCATGTCGCGTATCACACTTCTCGTTTTCCAAAGCCGACTTTTCCTCAACTGATGTGAAAGTAACGAGCCAACCTTCTTATGTTGAATCGGAACTACTAGTTTTAAAGAAAGCAGCACAGATGGACGGCGTCGAAAACGCAAAGTCTTCTCGGACATGTGGGACAGGCCGAAAGACTCTACGAATGCAAGACATGAGAAGAATGAGCAGTAACGGGCGGTGTACATTCCCAGCCCGCTGGTTCATGAAAACAAAAATGCGCGGAAACTGATGTATGTGAAACAGAAACAGCTGGCTCGGATATATAAAGCACATCAATCCTCGTGCTCTGACTCTTCTCTCACACAACGTCATTCGCTTGAGATCAAAAGGCTTTGTCCATACCATAATGTCCTGGGCTTTCTTTCTGTGACCAAAGACTCGACGGCACTGAGAGTATGTCTTCCTCTTCTCTTCCCCTTCCCACAGATGACTCTCATCCCCCTCCCCTCCCCCTTGCTAACTAACAATTCCATCCCCCATCCACCCCCACCGCACTCCCCGTGACAAAACTCGCCCCATCCCCCAACAAATAAACAATAAGTTCCGCAACTTCTTCCGCCTTGCCACCCCGCCCCAACGCAACGGCGTTGATCCGCGCGATCCGCGCTTCGGTGTTGCCTGCCGCCTCTTCGATGGCCGCGGATTTGTGGTTCATCGGGGTGTCGATGTAGCCCCTTTGCGAGCGTGAGTAAGGATGAAAGAAGGGGTGGGTGATATGGAGCAACTTTGAGAAATGGAGATGCTCACGGACAAATCGCATTAACCCTGACGCCCCTCTTGCCCACCTCTTTCGCCGCGCTCCGCGTCAAACCGATGATAGCGTGTTTACTCGCCGTGTACGCTGCGTTATTCGCCCTGTGCAATCAGCATCTACCCGTATACCCACTTCCATCCTCTTCAGCAACACTTACATCCCAACCACCCCCGCAATACTACTTGCATTAACCACACTCGCGCCCTCGCGCATGACCTTCAACTCATGTTTCAAACACAACATGACCCCCTTCAAATTCACGCCCAGCACAAAATCCCACTCATCCACATCCTGCTCTTCAACACCTTTAACGCCAATGCTCTCCCCAATCACGCCCGCGAGATTCGCCGCGCCGTGCAGACCCCCAAGTACCTCGACGGTTTTGGCGATCCACGCGGCGACGGCGGATTCGGTGCGCACGTCGAGTGGGAAGGTGAGGATCTTGGTATCTGGATATTTGGATTTGATGTCTTTTTCGGTTTTTTCTAGGGCGGAGGCGTTGAGGTCGGCGAGGGAGAGGGCGGCGCCGTGGGAGGCGAGGAGGTGGGCGGTTGCGAGGCCAATGCCGGATGCGCCGGTGATGGCGATGACGCGGGTGGAGAGGGAGGACATGGTGGCGAAAGGGTCTTTGTAGTTTAGAGACGGCAAATTTGGGGGAGATTGTGGTGGGTTGTGATGGTCATATGTGGTTTGTATGTCCGGGTATGCTATTCCGGGACATGTGAAGCTATTCACCCGATGAGGGCGCGGGCTATTGCGGGCCATAGGCAGTGATTCGCCCGATGGGGGTGCGGGGTAGTTGTTGCTCTTACAGGCTCTCATTTTGGTGTTCGACATGGTGTTGCTGTTCGTGAGACTGAGATCCAGAGGCTTGGTATGTTCGGTATAGCGTGTGTGCTCGGGAGAGCTAGTCTGACAGACGGGAGCACTAAGCGCGACCAAAATCCTTGTCCGCCTTAATATAGCCTGTACATATTCGAATACCCCCAAAGAGTCAGGCAGAGTATCTTACACCTATGTATGACTCCAAGCTTCGTTAAGCCCATAACAGCATGGCTCCAACAACCACGAGGTGAGGCAGGAGGTGCAGAGTGGGCACGAATTTTGACTTGCCTAGTAGTAGGGCAGTTGTCGCTTTTCAAGAGTCCAAACTAGCGGTAAAGGTGGTGTTACCGTTCGTGACAAGGTGATCCGGAGCCTTGGTATGTCGTGTGCGCTCGGGAAAGCCAGCCTACTAGGTGCAGTGATAATCCGTGAGCATTCTGTTCAAACTCGACTTACTATTAGTGAGTAACTGCAACCTTGTACATAAGTCTGAATAGACTCAATAGCTGGCTACTAAGTTGCGAATAGCCCAGAAAACCTTGAAGTTAGACAGCTTGCCGTGGATCGCGCAGTCCACCTTAGCACCACAACGTAGCCCTCCCCCATTCAGAACGTCAAATGGTAATTTCCGAACTCGCAGGTACATATGAAGATGAAAAGATCGGGGTATCGATTATTCGAATGCTTTCATTACCTATAAGCAACGTACCTTTCCATTCCGGCGCCTACCCAATGTGCATGTCACTCATGCAGCTTTTGCCCATAACTCCGAGCTCATAAGCAAAATTTCAGATGGACACGAAAAACGGGGGTAGTGGAGATGCATGTGCGCGCGTAGTATGTCCGAGAAACCGAAAGGTGTCGTGATGGACGGCCTCCAAGTGCTTGGTCGCGGGACACGCTCGAAACGCCATCACGCGACTGGTGCGGTAATTCGATCGTCACTGTATACTGGCTTGTTGCTCGTAATGGAACGAGCCCTTAGCCAAGATGGAGCGGTAGACGGCTGAAAGACAGCTATCCTGACTGCAGTAGCCTGGGAAGCACGTCTACAACTCGACCTTTGAAGCGGTGTAGTCCCACAGCATCTTGACGAGCGAATCTGGGAGGGTGTAGAGATCGACGTGGAACTCGCCATCTGTGACATGTCAGTACTTCAATGCATAGGTACGGCGGTCCAACTTACTCTCGACATCATTCTTGGTGTAGGTCTCGCTCGTCTTGTTGTCGTGAACCAAGGTGACCACATGAAGCAGATCCTCCTCGCTCAGCTTCTGCAGACCGTCGGCGAGCTTCTCCATGTCGACGTTCTTGTCCCGCCTGCCCTTCTTCTTGGCAGCGGCGGCGTCCTTACCGCGAACACCGTTCATGTCAGCAGGACCGGACTCTTGGAGGAGGGTGACGAGCTCTGGCTTGGGATTCCGGAAGGTCTACGGAAGTCAATTAGCAGAGTTCTTGTAATGTGGATGCGCGCTTCACTTACCACCTGGTGCTTGGCCTCATAGCGCTCGGACTGGAAGTTGAGGTCGTGAGGCAGAGTGTGATCGCCGCCCTTGCCGACTGCGGTGAGGACGATGCTCATGTCGAACTCTCCCCAGCCCTTCTCATCGATGCGGAACGGCGGCTTTTTGAAGACTGTGCTTGTATCAGCCTGACGTACACGATATCACGGTCTGTTCGGGGGGCGCACCTTGCTTGTTCTTGTCGAACGACGGATGGAGGTTGTATGTGCACTTCTCGAAGACGTTGGGCAGGACCTCGTTGCCCTGGTCGTCCAGCAGCCAGATCTCGATGCTCCACTGGCGCATGGGGAATCCCTCTACGGGCGACGGCTCCGCACTGTCGATTCATGTTAGTCTGGAAATCGCTGCGACGCGCGGGTACGGTAAGCGCACGCGATGGCGCGCAACAAACGTACATGGGACTCTGGTGGGTGATGAGCTTGACCCATCGCTTGATGTCGGGCATCTTGGCGGTTGATTGTACGCGTTGATCTGTGACGGGTGTGTTATATCGAGCGTGCAGCGGCGACAGTGCGCGATTATGACTTCTTTACGCGCGCTTGTGGGGTTGAGGAAACTGGCGGTGGTGTAGCTGCGAAGATGTCGCGGTGGTGGCTGGTAGCGAGCGTTGATTCGGCAGCGGGAAAGTCGCGGGGCGGTTTATAGTGAGAGCTTGGCAAACGCATACAATCTGCACGCACGCGACGTAAAGCTGCTCTGCCGCAGGGTCCACCTTGTTGTTAGGTCACCGTAGTATTACCGAAGGTGAGTGTGCATGTTTTGCCGTGTGTAGCGGCAGTGAAAGACGAGGAGCTTGATGAGAGACGTCTTCATGTTTAGCACTGGCTGGTGTCAACTGAGACAGAACGCTACCAGGGGGTAGACAATGGCCTGAAGTTATAAACGCCATCTTGCCGTCACAGTCCAAGTCTACCCAGAATGTGTAAAGGTCCAGGCGATTGTCTCCTCGGCAATGTTACATTTGTTTGCCTCGTCATTGATGGCCTGCTTGCTAGATATCATCTGAGAAGGTCGCAAGCAGAGCGGGCACGAATAGTTGCGGCACCTAGTGGCAGTGCTTTTGAGACCACGAATACCTTGAAAGTTACTTGCATCATATCCCGTTATGGCAAGATATTGGATGAATGGGGAATGCCGTTGGCTATAAGCCAGGCTTGTTTAGTTTCTATCTAGTATGTGCAGGGTATGAGGGTCTTCTATCGTTCATCGTGTTATGATACCAACCCAGAATGTCAACGCTATCATGCGTGCATGCTTTTCCTTCCTCCGTGTTCCTCCCAATCCCAAGCATCTTGTGCAACCGCTTACTGCTCGCCCTTCCCGAACAGCGCCTCGTTCTCTTGCTGGGCCTTGATGAAAGCCTCCTTGAAGCCGTTCGCGTCTACGCAGTGCTGTAAGTAAATACCTTTGCGAATAAATATATAAAGACTCACTCTCGCTGTTGGCGAAACGGATGGCCAAGGTCTGGGCCTCGGGCTCGCCCTCGCTGACGTCGGCAGCGGCGTTCCAGACCCAGCTGCGGTCGCTGCCGACGTTGGGTGAAAGCTTCATGTCGGGGACAACTATACACAAATCAGCATCTTCTCCTGCAATTCCAGCCTGGATAGCATACCATAGTGGTTGGCGCAGACCTTGAGGGTCTTGTCACGTCGCATGACGAGACGAGTCTTGCCGTTCTCCTTGTGCTTGAGTAACCGGACGTCACCAGTGCCCCTCTCCTTCCACTCCCGTGATTCCCGGTCGAACTTGAAAAGCTTCGCGCGCATCTTGAAGACTTGCTCCTCGAGCTCTTCGTTGGTCTTGGTGTCGATCTTCTCAGTGAGGTGGACTACGGGCTGGAAGTCGACGTCGGGCTCCTCGTTCTCGGGGTTCTCCTCCTACAACTTGTCAGACAGGCCACATCCATACAATCACTCAGACATACCGTCTCAGGCTTCTTGGTGGCGCCCGAGGGCTCATCGGCATCGTCGACCTCCTCCTTCTTCACCTTTGCGGGACCGCCACCGAACATGGAGAAGACGTTGTCCTTGACGGCAGCGGCAGCAGACGAAGCGGCCTCGGTCGCCTTCTCGGTGATTGGCTTGTCATCTTTGGTCTCAGCCGTCTCCGACTTGTTGGCGGCGATGTCGGTGGTGACCTTTGCGGTCTCGTCCTTAACAAGCGTCGCGGCAGGGTTGGCGACCTGGTCAGCGGCGGGGTCAGGTTTGGCGACGTCAGACATGATGCAGACGCTGGTTTGTATGTAGGTTTAGTATTGAAAAGGTATCAGGTTCAGGTAGAAAAATGTTGTGCGGGTGGTACAGCGAGTTTGATGTTGTCAGTGCTAGCACCCTTGGATTTTGGGGCAAGCTGCGATGGAGGGGCAGCAGGCTACGCCCAATCAGGCTCTAGATTATACGCTAGCACGTGCGCGTGCACGAGACTGCCTACTGCCTAATCACCTGGGCAGTCTCTCTAGAGGTATTCGCAGCTTTTTCTAATTTTCTTCTCTCTTGTCTTAGACTGTTTTCGCAGTTTAGCTGCTTTCACTATTTCTTGCTTCTTGAAAGTCACGGTCATGCCAGGGACGAACGGAAATATATTTCAAATGGCATTCATGTTTCCTGGTGGCTACATAAGGAGGATGACCTAAGTGTTCCTCGTATAAATATGCTACTCCCAACGTTGCTACGACCAAGTATAACACCTGATGCTCCGATCTGTGCCTGGGTATCGATCCTCAGTCTCAGTAGAACGCCTTCCAATGACCAAAGAGAAGAACGCCATCCATGATTGAAAATGTCAATGTCAACGCGAGGCCTTGGCCCTGTCCACTACGCCGCGTTACCCAACTTTGAGCAGGCCCAGCTCTTCTTGCCGTCTTGCGCACTGCTCGACAATCCTGCAGCCGTCTCGGCCTGGCAGCGTACCCATAGAGCTCGTATCCTCAGCTTCGAGAGCGACGATGACCTCCGAATGGGCGCGGTAGCATCTCTCATGCCCACCCACGTGGCCTCTGGAATCTGCTTGAGGGCTGCGGCCTTGCTGTCCATCATCTGTCCTAATGATTTATTAACGCGATGAAGGCGAGTCTTGATGTCTGGCTGCGACTGCATCAGCTCATCACTCATGACGCGCAGTGCAAGGGCAGCCTTGTTGGTGATGTTCAACAAGTTGCTGTTTGTGTGGCCGAGGTTCCAGATAGTCGAGTCAATAAGTTGATCAAGCATTGATTTGTTGTGTCCCATCGCGATTTCGAATGATTGCTCAAGTAGCGGCTTTGAGAAGCTTGCAATGGTGACGTTGAACATGCCGAAAGGATATGGCCGCTCGAGGTCGACAATGTAGATGCCGCTGATGGTCCGATTGAATCGTATCGGAACTGAATCTGCCTCTCGTGCAACTTGGATCTGAAGCTGCGGCTTCTTGCGAGCATTCAGCATCTCTTTGTTGGGGACAAGGATGAATCGTTGATCGTTCGTTGGCAGAATTCTGAAATGTACGGGGTTTTCGACCTTCTTCTTCACCTGTCTCTGAGGCTTGACCTGTGGTGGAACGACGGTGAGCTCCCTGGGCGTAGGCATGACAGATGAAGAAGGGACAGCTGTAGCTGATGAAGAGCTCAGTAATGTGGGCGAAGGAGACGAGCAGAGCTCCGAGTAAGGTGTAAAAGCCGCCGGTACAACATTGTTGCTGGAGGCTAGCATCAGCATCATGGTGGGCGCAAAGAAGTACGCTATGACCATTGCTGAGAGTGCTGCCAGGAGTGCCTTTGCCAAGTCCGGCGTTGTGACATGAGAATTTGGCACGTCTTCATGGCTCTTGTTGGACACTGTCACCATGTGGGGGCTAATCAGCGCTAGATGCCGGTTGACCTGAGAGGGCTCGAGGTCGCTGAACGTGAAGTGGTCAATGGGAAGCACTTCTTTCAACCTGAAGTCGGCTTCTGGGCTATCACGACCCTCCATGCAGACTGCCAAGCTTCTTGAATCGTATGACAATGCTCCCTGGTGATACTGTCGAACGGAAGTGAGTTCGAGATATGGCATTTGCTCACGGTCAAAAGCTTCGCGGGCACAGTCGTACTCTTGGGCATCATTAGCAGTGCGAGGTGCTGATGGGTGACAGAGAATGACGAGGTCCGGCCGAGCCTCAGATGTAGATCGGCGTCCTTGGCCGAAGGAGAGTTTCTCTCCGTTGTCTAGTGTGAGCGCGATGCGCGCCGGCTCGTTGCCCGCAGACAGGACCTGAATGTGTGTACAGCGGTCGACATGCATAATTGGACCATAGGGCTCCAGCTGGCCTTGTACCATGATTGAGCGGGAAGTCCCTGGACTGGCGGTGAGTGCGGCAGTGATCTTAGTTGTAATGACGTCCTCGTCCCACTTGTCAGGCATGCCGATGTAACAAATCCTGTATGAGTCTGGCGTAGAGATAGACTTGTCCGACAAGGCCGCCTTGACAACAACCCTGACCTCTGAGCAGCCGTACTCGTCGAAAACCGAATAGCAGGTGCCATTCTCGTCTGGGAACGTCCTTATGACCTTGGCACCTTGACTTACACCATCATCTTGACCTGGCTGTTCATCGAGCCTAATGCCACGCGAGTGTCCACTGTTTCCGCGGTGCATTGGGACCTCGGTCAGCGTACTGTCTCCCGCACTATGTATGGAGCCCGCGGCGTGATGTTGCTGCTCGGGAGCTTCAGCCTGTAGGGAGGCAAAGCTGTGGTGCAGGTGGCGGTCGTCGGTGCCATAGTCAACGTCGTCGTCATCGTCGCTGAAGCTCGAAGCGTCGTCGGGGGTATTGCCGTCTGTGGAGGCGATGGACTCAGTGTGAGCCTCATCGTCTGACGTCTCGATCATGCTATCGTTCAGGCCGAGGAGCTCGAACGTGCTCTCCTCTAGGGAACTCCCAGCCTCTTGCGGCTTTTGGGGAGTGGACCTCATGATGAGGTCTTCAAGATCAACCTGCTGCAGCGAGCGGTTGATATGCACAGGCGGATACTTCAAGTCTTGCTGTGAATCTTCGCTGCTGGAAGACATGTCAGTACACAGCTGTAGGTGAGTATGCGAGGAAAGCAAGCATCAGAGTGCTGTGTAGAGTGTAGGAGGTAGAGGGGTAAAGCAGTCCGAAAGGAGTGCACGGGGTGTACATGCGGGACCACGCTGCCTAGAGCTAGTGCCCGGCGCAAGTGGAGCCTTACGGAAGGGATGGCGGAGCGGAAACGCAGACAGTACGTACTGGGGAGGGCTGCGTGAGTCGATGATGAATACCAGGGTAAGCGGAGAAGTGAAAGCGGTTTCTGTCTCCCGTGATGTACAATCAAGAGAGTTGTCGTGGCAGTTTGAATGCGTAGGCGGCACCGTCGCGCAGTGCAGCTGATGGTGGATGAGGGGCCAATGATCGCCCTTTCCCCCACCTTGCGCCAGCGCCAGCGCCAGCACCGATTAGATAAGGTAACCATGGAACATAACAGGAAACACGACGACCAGCACGCAATGGGCCGCCTCGGCTCTCCAACTTGACGATCCATCGGACAATGAGTCACTAGTTGCTTCATGATGCAAGCCATTTCCAAAGACTCAGCAGTGTACCAAGAATGTTATGAGTACTAGCAGCTAGCCACCACCACCGGTATGAGTGCAGGATCGCTTTCTACAAGGATTCACATGTCATGACAGCAAGTGTACAATTGTATGTTTCAAGATCATGCACATGCAACTATTTGCCTTCTCCGAAACGCCCGTGATGCCGGTACTGAAGCCCGGCCCAGCTTTGGAAATGCAATGCAACCGCCCACGCCATGCTGGAAGGGGTATAGACGCTAGTACTCCCGCAATATGCTCGCTAAAAGATCATACAAAATCATGCCGGACATCAATCATAGCCTCTGCGGACCAGGCGACGCCCAGCCACCAGCAACCTCTACCCATTCCGCAAGACAAGACCCTTCCTTGCCTTCGATGTCACCAATATCGGTATCGCACTTGCATCGACATCCAACGCCGTTCTCTTTGACCGGATCGTACGCAGCCCAGTACTTATCTTCTTCGAGTCGCTCTCTTTCGTCAACAGTTGTGGTTTCCAGGTAGGGATCTCTGCCCAGTTGACGTCCAGGGGCGTTGGCTGGACAATGCTGAATCGTAGTATGTCGATAGCCGATGTCGCGGAAGTAGTGAATGTCACTAGGGCCAAGGAGCGCACCAGCAGCAAGGGAGTGAATTGGAGCATCTCCCCATCGTTCCATCCAGAAGCCACCGCTGCGATCCATCATCTCAAAGAAGTCGTTGTATTCCTTGCTCCTGAACCAGTCGAGCCTCGCGATCTCGAAATTGCTCCAGAAGTGACACATGTTGTATGATTCACCTTCCATGTTCTCCGGGTCGATTTTTGGTAGGTCGCCCATGCTCGGCTCTGAGTCCAGGATCTCCTGGGCTACGGGCTTCTTCGATTTGCGATTGGTCTTGGGAACATCCTCCTCGTCATCGACCTTTGGCTTCTCGACGAACATCTCCCACAGACCCTGTGAAGTGATGTTGTTCAACCGCCTGTAAGCAGAGGCATATCGCCATATATTCGGCACAGTCTCTCGCAACTCCTTGACCGCAATAGTGAAACCATACGTCTTGTTGTGGCGCTCCATGTGAACAAAGGGGTCGTAGGTGATGTCGCAGAAGTATTTGATGTCAGGCTCGAGACGCCAATACCAGTCATACTTGCGCAGAAGCTCGTGGTGGTAGAATTTCCTATGGATGTTAGTCTAGAAAAGTAAAACTATCGAGGTACACTAACCCTGAGTAGAATCGGCACATGTGATGATAGCTTTCCATGCCACCATACATGATGGCATCATCGCCCTGCTTTGCAATGCCCTCCTTCGCAACCGCTGGGTCCACCCAATCTGGGAATCCCCAGTCGCTTGCTGGTATCTGACCCCACTGGACAGGCGCGCTTGTGTAGTTCAACACTGTCTCTTTGAATGTCTCGTTGAAGACTCCGTCGTTCAGGAAGACATATGGGTAGTGGTACCACCGATTGAAGTGTCTCTCAATCGACTTGACCGATTGTATCACACCTTCCAATTCTTGATTCCGCGCCAGGACTACGAAGGCGGCATTCGCTCGGGGTGCGTTGACTCGGGGCTCCAGACATCCCACAGCGAAGGGCTTGTCATACTTCTCGCTGATTTTCCTGCGTAAATGTAAGTGTCCGTCGGCCGCACCCAACTCTTTTGGAGCATACCTTATGAAAGGAGGCGCACCGGCGGGCATCTTCATGAGGTCATCTGAGCCTGGCGATCGTGCAAATAGCAGCAGGATCACAATGACCACAAGGCATGGGAAGAGAAGGACAAGGGGCAGTGGCACCGAGACCGAGGAATCGCTCGTCAATCGTACGCGGCGATTGAAGAAGCCCGTCCGTGGGGCACCCTTCTCACTGCGGCGTGGAGACGTTTCCGTTTTATCTGAGCTTTCTTTAGGGACTGGTACTCTCCTCGTCGCGTCGTTGAGAGATTCCATGGTCGCGAATCGTTTACGGAGAGGTTGCCGTTAGGCTGGTGCCCAAAGTAGGTGGTCTACTATGCGACCAAAGTGGACATGTGCGAGGAGCCGTGAAGGGCTTGTGGTCGTAAAGTCGTCGTGAAGGGAAGTTAGAAAGCCCAGTGCGGGCCAGGCGTTGTGGGGCTTCCGATTGCAGAAAGATGCTTGAAACTTGAAGTCGCGACGTCGCGTAAAGCGCGCCGAGGAAGTAGCGTTTGCCAAGCACTACGGCGGTCGCCGTGTGCGATTGGTTCCTCCACAAGGCCATGTTGCCTGCGCGCCGACCTATTGCGATTGTATTGTACGCATCAAGGCGCCGTGTGGAGATTCACATGGTACGTCATCGGGGATAGTTACCGCCAAGAAGACGTGCATTGCAGAGCCGCAAATTATGGACCGCCCGCACGATCTACCGGCGAATCGTCTCTAGCGCACGTTGTGCAACCTTGGCCATTCAGTCTCGTCTAATACTTCCGGGGCTCTGCCGACCTCACTCCCTTTACACCATAACACGACGACAGCAACATGAGCTTCAAGGCCAAGGATCTGCAGTTCGGTATGTATAGTACCGCTTGCCGATGGCTTCCGCTCATGCTTGGGGTGTAGATAGCGAACAGCCGGCTTTCCTGCGCAGGTTGAGAGGGGAATTGACCAGTGGGGACTCTGCCCGCCATGAACAGCCAATACCTAGAAACAAGCGGATGAAGAAGGATGACGATGAAGACGATGCCCCAACCTATGTTCTGGAAGACACTAAAGAATCCCTGACCAAGGAAGAATACGAAGCATTCGTTTCTGGAAAAGATCCCAAAGAGACAGGCGAGGCTGCAACTGATGCGAAGAGCGACCAAGATGCCGCTGTGACCGCACCGAAACAGAAAGATAGGATTGCCGAGGTGGGTGCTGTCACGAAGAAGAGGAAGGCTGTCAAGATTGTCAACGAAGAACCGGAGGACGGGAAGAACAATGACCCGAAGACTTTGGACGCTAAGTTGACGAAAAAGCCAAAGAAAAAGGCCAAAACAGTCAAGCTTACTTTCGGGGACGACGACGGCTGAAGAACCCATGTCCGGGCCTGCCCCGTGGTCAACATGTGCTCGCAGATCACAGTAACTGTCAGCGCAGAACCAGGCTTCCTGACCTAGGCTTTCCGCAGAAATACATTGGGATACAATGAGAAGATCAATTCGGTCATGCAGCACTGGATTAACGAACCACGAGTTCAATGACTTCTCATTCCACTTCCGGTCGGAGCTAATAGCTGTCTAAAACGACTATATCATATACCGCCTTCCGCATCAATGTCATATGTGCCCATCTTCCTGCTCGGCACCTGTCTCGAGAACATGAGATCGATCTCGATCGTTGTGCGGCCCTTCAGCTCTGGTATATATACCCAGGCGCCTACGGTTGCAATCGCCGCGAGTCCGCCAAATACGAACCCGACCTTGCCTTTCAGATCCGCTTCGTCTGGGTTCATGAGATATGGGATGACAATGTTAAAGATGACACCAAGCGACGACTGGGTAGCAGTTGCGAGCGCCGTGGTGTGTGCGCGAAGACCCATGCTTGAGACCTCTCCAAGCAGGACGAAGGCCATCGCTCCGAGAGACATGGAGTACACAAACGCATATATGACTGTGCATGAGGATTGCACCCATTTCGCACCGCTCGATGGCACGAAATCCATGATGCCAATCAGGAGCAGGAGAATGGTCAAGGCGGCCATACCGCCGACAAAAATCTTGCGGCGTCCAAACGAATCAACGATGAACCTGCGAGAGAACGAATATTAGTACCTGTCAAGTTGTTCGGGTCTTCAAGTGAGGTCTGCTTACCATGACGCGATATTTCCCGCAAGTGCACAAGCCGTAACGCCAACTCCGAGGTCGAACGAACGGCTAGTCGCCAACCCAGCCAGCTGGAAAAAGTATGTGGAATAGCCGAGAACGAAGATGATGCCGACAAAATGCTGACATGCAAAGGCTCCAGTGGAAATCAAGCTTCGCCTCAGGTTGACGCCCTTGAAACAGTCTAGGAACGAGGATTCTTTCAGTGCTTGCTCCTCCTGAATGGTGACTTTCAAGCTCGCAAGCTTCCTAGATGGCTGTTAGCGATCGTGTTGAAGAGGGCCTGTTTTGCTGGGCGAACATACTCATTGACATCGATACTACTACCCCAAAGCGCCCGCAATGATTTCAAAGCCTGCTCATCTCTTCCTTGGCGGACTAGATACCAGGGTGACTCCGGGACGAAATAAAATCCTGCGCCGAGGAAAGCGACAAAGAACATTTGGATCGCAAAAGGTGCGGCATACGCCCATCGCGTGGTCCACTCGCCAAAAGCCTTTACGACAGCATTTGACAGGAGTTGACCTAGAGCTATACCCAGGTTTATGCCCGCAGTCGAGATACCACGAAGGGCGACAGGCGCGATTTCACTGCAAGCCATCGGTCCAATCGTGAGATAGTAACCAAGACCGAAGCCGAGGATGATCTTCGACACCAGGAAGGCAACTCTGGTCGTGGAAAAGATTTCGCCGAAAATGCCACCAGAGCATAGTATGAGACCTGCAGCCAAAGCGCCTTTGCGGCCAAATCTGTCCGCAGTCCAACCGCACATGAAACCCCCGAAGAATTGCCCTACTGAGGAGACTACATTGAATGCTGTCTGCCAGTTTGCAGGTAGGACAGGTTCGCCATTGAACATGTAGCCAAAGTCGCGACGAAAGGCAGGGACTGAAATCATGGCGCCGTTGATTTGCGCGTCAAAACCCCTAGGAAAACTATCAGCAAATGATCACTACACACAGCCATTGCTTTTTTCTTCATGCTCGAAGCATGGCGGCAGCTCGTTTCAAGTTCGCTCGGTGGTACTCACCAACTAATCGCGCACATAGCCCAGAAGAACGAACACCAGATCAACGATCTGTGGTTTTTCCAGATGTCGCCTAGAGTAAGACGGTGCTCAGTCTCATTGTCGGCGATTGCACCCTGAATGTCTGCCATGCTCTTGCCATGAGTTGGGGGCAGAACCTCTTCATGCTGAACGACCGAAGACGGTTTCTCCATCTTGTTTGCGGAGAGGTATGGAGGAAGGAACAATAGTAGCAATTAGAGCAGAAGCAAATGCACTGGCCTGCGACACTATTTCTGCAAATCGTGCACTGGGCAGATACTTATACATTGTCGGCACGATCATATGTCCTTCGGCACGACGGCTGACGGGGGATCATGCCTCATCTAGGTTGGCTGCAACTCGTCTGTCCCGAAGTTCTACCGACATCTCCAGACTTTCCCCAGTCTGGGGGAAAGTCTGGAGGTTGATGCCCAGGACCCAAGCGCTTGGAGCTCGTTTTTGGGGGCAGCTGTTAATGAGCACCTACATAGATAATAATCTGCACTTATATAGGCCGAATTAAGTAGCAGCTAAGTATTAGCAGCCTACCTAGCTAGGCCCTAGCGTAATATACTCTAGCTAGCAATTTTATATAGTAAAGTATATATTAGTAAAGCTTTAAAGAAGTTAGTAAAATATTTATAAGTAAAATAGTATAATAGTATTTATATTTTAGTATTATTTATAGAGTAAATATTTAATTTTTAGCATTATCTTTTATAAAAGTTTAATCTACTTATATACTTATATACGCAGCTAGATATATATTATCTAAAGCTCTTATTATTATGCTACTCTTAGCTTACTATTTACCTATAGTAATTAGGTAGTAATTTAGTAGATAAAAAGCTTAGATAGAATACTAGAAAAGGCTAATAAAGCTAGTATTACGCATATATATAAAACGCGCTATATATAGTAAATATTAGCAGATAGTAACTATTTAGAAGCTCTAGAAGTTCTAAGAGCTAGAGCGCTAGCTCTAGAGCTTCTATATATTGCTGTAATAGCGTAGTATTTAGCAGCTAAACTAACTGCCTATTATATAGCTAATTATATAGTAGATAGAGTAGAAAAGGCAACGCTACGCATATTAGTAGAGGCGTTAGATAGAGAATAGAGAGCTATACTAAAGCTACTATAATTAGATAGTAAGCTATAAGCTAGTGCGCTTATTAAGATATATTTAGCTGCTAAATATATAGAGATAAGGCTATAGTTATTACTTATATTACTATTCTTTGCAGTAGAATAGCAGGCGTAGTAGCAGTAGTATTATTCTTATCTAAATACTTAAATAAGCTAGAGTTATAGCAAGTTCTTTGCTATCTACTACTAGCTATATAATAATAAGATTCTATATACTAAGATTACTCTATATAAAGCTTAAGAAGTTATAGAGCTACTAATATTATAAGCGCTTAGCTATAATTAACTTACTAGTATAAGTTAAAATTAAAGCTTTATAATAACCTAGATAAAAGCTCTAACTCTATTATCTAGTAGTAATAAGGCAGCTTAAGCAATTATAAGTATACGCTTTAGTAAGCTTTTAGAGTATAGCTATTCTTACTTTACTAATAATATAGCTTAGCTTTTATATAAAGATAAGTTTTAGCTATAATTATAAGTGCGTAGTAAGTAATTCTGCCTATAATAGTAGCAAAAATTAGGTTTTAATAGTTCTATCTAATTACTTAGTTAGCTTAAATTTTAAAATAGTTATTATATATAATATACTTCTTATAGAAGCTTTTAAGACGTTAAAATAGCTATAAGATATTAGCTTCTAAGCTATTTAGCTACTCTTTAATTACTTTATAAGCGCTTTTAGCCTTAGAGGTTACTAGTAGCCTAAAGTAAGTATATTAATTAACTTAGCAGTTTATAAGCTTATTCTAATAAAGACTAAACTAGTATTTATTTAGATACTCTACAGTATTAAAGAAGAGCTTTTAGATAGCTTTAAGATTACTTAAAAACTTAGGCTCTATTTAAGATTATAGAGTAGTATAGTAGAGCTATATAAAGGCTTTAGTAGAGTTATTATTAACTTAAAACTTACTCTTATAATAATATCTAAAGGCTAAAGTTATACTTAGAGAGTTATCTTCTCTAATATAGCTAAGAACGTTCTTATTTATATGCTACTAATATATAGTAATATTAGAGTTATTAAAGATCTTATCTAGCGCGTTAATATAGGCGTTATTATTATTAATAATCTAGAGATATATTATAATCTTCTTACGCTTAAATAAAGTCTTAAGGTACTCTAAAACTTAAGAAAATACTCTTTTATTTTTCTTCTTTATTAGAGTAACTCTAAAGTAGATAGTATAGTTATTACTATTTAAGCTAATAATATTAAGTAAAGAGAAGTTATAGCAGTTTATCTTAAAGATATAGTTAAGAAGAATAATATTAAGAGACTTCTTAAATATCTTAAGATATTATAGAGTAATAAAAATAAGATATTTAAGATAGCTATTATTAGTAAGCTAATAGCTATAATAAGATTTAGTATTATACTAATATAATTTAAGTAAACGCTAAGGCGTTTTTAGAACCTAAAAACTTAATATTAAAAAACTAGCTAATAAGAGCGTTAGAATAGTATATAAGCTAATATTAAAAAGAAACTTTAAAACTTATAGATACTACTACTTAGTAGCCTCTATCTTCTTCTCTACTAGCTCTATCTTATTTTATATATCTAATTACTATTAGAGATAATATTAGTACTTATTTCTAATATTCTAGCGTATCTAAAGAGCTTCTAGAAACTACTTTTTAATTAATAGTAAGCTCTATTTTATACTATGCGCTACTTTAAAGATTTCTAAAAGTTTTGCTAATATTTTAGAACTATATATTGCTTTATACTAATAAGTAACTGCAAGCTTATTTATCTCTAGCGCATAATTATATATAATTAATTTGCAATCTTTGCAGTATAGTACTCTCTATTATAACTTCTCTAGGTTTATATAGTCTTTTGCAACGATATATAACCTCTAAGAATATTTATATTTTATAGAAGCTGCTTCTACTTACTACTTCTTTTTACTTAGTTTATTAGCTATTTACTTAAATAAGTAACTATAAGTAAATAGCTGCTAATAGCATCTACTATAGCTCTATTTTTGCTGCTTATATAAGATACTATAAGCGTTTTCTTAAGCTATAACTGCTTTAATAGCAGCGTTATAGCTATTATATAATAGCTCTAGTAGCAGCAGATAGTTATAAAAAGCGCAAGGTATATTATTTTAAAGGTTACTAATATTAATATTAATATTAATATTAATAGCAGCCTAGTAAGTATAATAGTAAGAAATAGTATCTTATTAATAACTAGTTATATACGTCTTTAGGCTAATAATAATCTTAGTTTCTACTTTATTTAACTTATTTTTAAATAAGTTAAAGCTAGTAATAGATACTAGCGTTACTAGATATAATAGCAGCTCTACCTCTAAGTTCTAGAAGTTCTTAAATACTAGCAATAGTATATAAAATAGTAAGTATAGCATAGCTAATAGCAATAATAATATAATAAAATAGCAATTTAGTATAAGAAATAAGCAAAAAATAATAATAATTTTGCTATATATTGCAGTATATAAGCTTCTTAAGCTACTTAATACGTACGCAAATTTCTAGCTATTAACGCTAAAATTAGAATATTTATCTAGAGATAAAATACTCTCTATAAGCAGCCTAAAACGCTCTATAGACTGTTCTCTATACTAATTAAGTAATATTTAGTTAAGCGTAAGCTTAGCTATAAGCTCTCTCTAGTAGCTAAGCCTTATATAGGTGCAGATTATTATCTATATAGGTGCTCATTAACAGCTGCCGTTTTTGGGTGGCACGTTCCGCGCGCTAGGACACTTGGCGGGAGTAAGTTCAAGGCTGTGCCTCCCCCTTCAACATAATCGCGCTCTGTTTCGATTGTTGCACCAGCCAATTCGTCCAATTCTGGACTCGTCTCATGGAGGTCCCGAAATGTCATCTGCCGTGGATCCACCTTTGCCTTGCCCGTCCTCGTCTGCTCGGCAGCGACCGACGCCTCGAGGTTCGGCTTCCTACTCGCGGAAACGCGCCGTGACGGCGTGTCAGGTCTGTCGAGCAAGAAGAACGAAATGCGACAACCTCAAGCCGTCCTGTTCATTTTGTACGAAAAGTGGTGCCCGATGTATACAATCGCCTGTTGATTTATCAAGCTACGATCCAGCCAGTCTGAGTATCCTCAAACGGTTAGACGATCTGGAACAGCTCATACGAGGCGGAGGCAGCGGCGGCGATGTTGTGCAGGAGGCTGCTGATTCAGTCTTGGACCAAGATAAGCTTGAGCGCTCGAGACTAAGTCCTTGCTCGATCAATGGTATCTTAGAGTGGAACCCATTAAGGCGCTTACGCGGAGAAGAACAATCGATCGCGCACGCCTTCCCCTGCACATCTACCGGTTTCACGCAAGCGGCTAGTACTCCTTCGATACCAGGTAACGACGAGCTAGTGCCTCATCATACACAGACCCTGCTCGATAACTTCTTTAACTACGTTCATGTCAAGAATCCTGTTCTAGACGAGCTCACCACTCGACACATCGTTACGCGGATGTGTATACATGGCCTTGACTGGTCACCTGAAGCATGTCTTACACTGTTAATATGTGCGCTTGGCGCCATCGCGACACCGTTCTCAGACTGCGGATACGTTGGCCGGAACAGCGACACATATCGAATAGCCGAGTCTTTCTACCTGGCGGCCAGAAGGCGGCTAGGCATGCTTTTAGGATCTTCCAGTCTGATTGAGGCTCAATGTATGCTCCTCGCTGGCATTTACGCCATGTGTACATTCCAAAGACTATCCGCATGGCGATTCTTCATGCAGTCACTCGCTTGCTGCCAGACCTTTGAGTCTCTCAAAGCATTCAGACATGATCACGGTGATCGACTCACTGAAGGCACCCAGCAGTCTGCCTCGTCTGCGTCTGAGCAGGCTATTTACTGGTCGGCCTGGAAGTCTGAGCGAGAGACTCATTACGATCTAGACCTGCCAGGCTATCTCTTCTCTGATATTGACATGACTGGATACCCGCCGTTCTTTCCAACGCCACCAGAAGATGAGGGGCGAACCTTGGACGCCGCATCCTCAGAGGCTGAACGTCGCAAGGAAGCGTCGTGGTACTTCTACCTATCGGAGATCTCGTTACTACGATTGAGGCGGCGCATGGCCACCGAGATTAAGAACTTCGAGCTAGGAAATAGCAGCATTTCACTTTCGAACCTTGCAGCAATGATCACCGAGCACGAGCAACAGGTCCGGGATTGGGCGCATGCTTTACCGAAGAATGTATGTCTGAACGCACCTCCTGTAGAAGACGAGGTCTGCCGCTTTGTCCTAAGAGGACATTTGATCAACGTCTACGAGATGCTCTACTGGCCGTTCGTGGACTGGGCTATACACAACCCATTCATACAAAGCTGTAGCCCAGCAATAATCGCATTTGCAACGAAGGGACTGCAAAAGCATGTTGATCGAATCAATACTAATCGTCCTGGGTTTCAGCATCGACATCACGGCACCTTCGGTATGATTGTCAGCTGCACACGAAGCGCACTCATCCTACTTGCGGCAGGCCAGGCATTCACTAAAGCGGTTACTACCTCGGCGCAAGTGTCTTGCTCAATGCCGATGGGATGGGAAGCTGCTGTTCAGGAGACCATTCAGTTGAATGCCTCGTGGGAATATGAAGCTCCGGACTTGTCTCGAATGGTATTGATATTGAACGACTTATGGTATCACTGGAAACGAACATCACAACATCAGCTTGCCTGATGAAAAGTTTACAATTCAAACATCTAATCCGCTTTCGGTACCTATCGGCTTTCGAACCCTTGTCATTATGGAGTGTCCAAGCTGGAGTATAAGCACCGAAGGTATCACCGATGCGGAGGCGGTCCGTTTCGCGCAAGCCACGTCGATTCAGCACAGCGCTAAAAAACAGGTCTGAATGATTCATGCTGCTCACCTGACGGAAACCGCGCCGTATTGACGACGATAAATGCCGACTGGTGAGGCCGGGACGGCTTGGCTTGGTTGGATTGCTTGGCTACTACACGTCGCGGAGTATCGCAGTTAAGACCCACTTTTCGTAACCGTCTTGCTCTTGCATCCTAATTGGGATACTAGGCCACCCTCCGCTTGGCCATGACTACCTACATACTCGATGCCTTCTTAAGGGCTGCGACGTATTGATCACGTCCTAGCTGCCTCTCCGCCAACGTCTGTCTCTTTCAAACCCTCATATCTTCAAGATGTCTGCTCCTAGCAAAAACCCGCCATGTGAGCCATTGCGAGTCTCAGGCGAAGCTATTGTCAACAATGCTGGCGAGCGCATAGTACTGAAGGGCACAGGACTTGGGGGTTACCTGAATATGGAGAATTTTATTACCGGTTACGCTGGTCATGAGCATGAACATCGAGCTCAGGTTACAACAGTACTGGGCAAAAAGAAGGCAGACTTCTTCTTCGACCGGTTTCTTCACTACTTCTTTACAGACGCCGATGCAGAGTTCTTCGCCTCACTAGGCATGAATTGCATTCGCCTACCTTTCAACTACCGCCACTTCATTGACGATCAGAACCCTGGGGAGTACAAGAAAGAAGGCTTCGTGTTTCTGGATCGTGTCGTGAAGATATGCGCCAAATACAACTTGTATGTTGTACTGGATCTGCACGCAGCTCCCGGCGGCCAGAACCAGGACTGGCATTCCGACAGCGGCATCACAAAGGCACTCTTTTGGGAATTCAGACTATTCCAAGACCAGACTATTCAGCTATGGGAAGCCATTGCAGCACACTACAAAGGCAACCCCGTCGTCTGTGGCTATAACCTCCTCAACGAGCCGGCAGACCCCGAGCATACTCGTTTGATATCATGGTACGAGCGCGCCGAGAAGGCCGTCCGCGCCGTCGATCCAGACACAATGCTCTTCATCGATGGCAACACATATGCCATGGACTTCACCCGTTTCGACAAAGTGCTGCCAAACTCCGTCTACGCAATGCACGACTACGCCATGCTCGGCTTCCCCATCCCCGGCCAAGCACCGTACTCGGGCACGCCCGAGCAAAAGACCAAGCTCAAGAAGTCGTTCGAGCGCAAAGTAGCCTTCATGCGCGAGAAGAAAGTGCCAATCTGGAACGGCGAGTTTGGCCCCGTATACGCAGACGAGCGGATCGATCACGCCGCATCGCAGACAAACAACGCACGCTTCGAAATGCTCAAGGAGCAACTGAATATATACCACGGCGACCAAATCAGCTGGAGTATCTGGCTCTACAAAGACATCGGTTACCAAGGCATGGTCTACGTTTCGCCCTCCACGCCTTACCGCCAACTCATCGACCCCTTCGTTGCCAAGAAGCAAAAGCTCGCACTGGACTTCTGGGGCGTGGTGGATAAAGAGGGCGTCAGTGATGTGTACGGCCCGTTCATCGAGGGGCTGAAGAAAATGGTACCTGAGCACTTGCAGGCCAAGAAGTACCCGTTCATTTGGGACTTTGGTAGACATGTGGAGAGGGTGGTTAGGGAAACGCTCATGAGCGAGTATCTGGGCTGGGAGTTCGCGGAGCTATTTGAGGGGAAGAGTGAGGAGGAGTTGGAGGAGTTGGCGAAGAGCTTTGCTTTTGAGAATTGTGTGAGGCGGGATGGGTTGAATGAGATTTTGAGGGAGGATGGGAGGAGGGTGTAGTGTTCTTGTCTGAAGGCATACATTCACCCAGTATCTCATGAAGCGTGATTCTGCGAGAATCACGACAGTACTATACATACAGAATATTCAAACATCGTTGACAACGATTTACGTTAAGCCAATATGAAGCTCATTCCGACTCGGAACGCTCTCGGAAGCGCCTTCCACCCGGACTTAACCCCTGCATCTCCGACCCATCGCTCGAAACTTTGTCCACAGGTTTACCCTTACATTCCACTCCACCACTCGCGTGCACCATGACGAGTTTCTCCCTCGAGGTCAGACCCACTGACCCATCCCTCCATCTCTCCCACACTCACCCTTCCAGGACTTTGACGCGCACATCGCCAACCTCCGCGTGCAGCTGCAATTCCTGAACAAAGGCCTCGATGCGACGGACCACAATGCGCCCGATTGGCTTGCCACGGATCTCATCGCGCTTCGGAATAAAAGCGGCAGGCTGCAGGATGACATGAAGCGCTTCAGGGATCAATTGCAGAGTGAGGGATTGGGGGTTAAGAAGGTGCGACGCTCCTCAATTGACTGCTTAATAATTAGGAGATTAATAAATCCAAGGCCAAACCATCAAACAAACGCCTCAGCATCGAAGGCGAGGGGCTGGAGGCTAAGAAGGTGCGAAAATTCGCCATTGAATAGTTGTTTTAGGGATTGACAGCTGCAGGCCAAAACTTCCAAGCGCCTCAGCATCGAGGGCGCGAAACCATGCACACCCACCAAGAAACCCGCCAACCAAGCTGTATCCCCACCCGTCGACCAGAGCCCAACTCCACGCGCCAATCCCTCACTACAAGACCCCACATACGTCGTCGAGCGCGTCGATGTCACGCAGGAAGTCAACAGACGGCTACAGGAAAGCCGGCTCAGGCGCCTTATGGAGACGCCAAGTACGGCGCAGAAGCGCAAGCGTGATGCATTCGACGAGCCTCGCTCGGGGAGTACGGTCGATGGGGATGGGAGGAATTATAGTGGGAGCGAGTATGATGGCACGCCGACGAAGCGGTTGAAGTGCAGTGGAGCGTTTGAACAGGTGGGAAAGAGGAAGGAAGAGGGGGTGGATGGGGGAGAGAAGGCGGAGGAGAGGGCAAAGTTTAAGAGGAGGAGGATTTGAGGTGCAAGTATTGAGGGTGTACGATATTTTTGGTGTAGTATGCATTGCGGATGGCGTTTGGGTTAGCATTGGGAAGGGAAGACGACGCAACACAGCGTACAAACATTCTTCTCGAGATACAGAACTATTCAGAGAATAATTGAGGCCCATGATATCTCCAAAGTCAACCTAGCTGATCTCTCTCGAAAGAAGGCTAGTTCGGTACCTGCGCTAAGAGTTGATCCGTTGCTTCACCACGCCAAACATTGAAACAACAATCATCGCAAAGAGCGCCGTTCTACAGCGTGACAGCACCGACGCACATAGAAGCGCGTTTCTATATTGATCTATACGACCTAGCGAAGCCTTGCGTTTCCGCCGCCAAAATGTTTCGAAACGCCATCCCGAACACCATGGCCCCTCTCCGTCCGAGCCGGCACTCAAGCACGACATTTTCGAAACAGCGCCTTAGCAACCGGGAGTATCAGCCCAGATCAGGTAAAGCAACCAGGGTTCCGAAGTGTAGAGCCGCAATGTCGCATACCTTATGTCGACTATTTTCGGCACTGGAGCTTCGGATCCCCGCCCGTGCCCGCTAGACTGCGAGGTTTGAGGATCCGGACGAATATGACATATAAGGTTGATGGAAGCGGGGGAGGAGAGGGCAAGATACCCATTGCATTTTCTGCCTCTACGTCTTTTTGTGGTTCTAGTCCGACTTTAGTGGAAGGAACTGTCCCAAACATCAACACCTCTATTCGACCAATAGGACCATCGCATCACCACACCACGTGACCATCCACCCCCATCCACCAAAATGGTCATCAACGTCCCCACCGCCTCTCTCGAAGGCCAAGTCGCCCTCATCACCGGCGCCGGCCGAGGAATCGGCCGCGGGTGCGCCATCGAACTGGGCAAGCGCGGCGCCTCCGTGATCGTAAACTACGTCTCCTCCTCCGGCCCAGCGCAAGAAGTCGTCTCGATAATCGAAGGCTTCAACAACGGCGCCAAAGCCATCGCAATCCAAGCCGACGTATCCAGAGTCTCCGAGATCCAGCGCCTCTTCGAAGAAGGCAAGCGCGCCTTTGGCAAAATCAACATCGTCATGAGCAATTCGGGCACGGAGAGCTGGGACGTGACTGAAGAAATCACCGAGGAGAAGTACGACCACGTATTCAACTTGAATGCCCGCGCGCAGTTCTTCGTCGGCCAGACGGCGTACAAGTACATCGAGGACAACGGGCGCATCATCCTGATGTCGTCGATTGCCGCGGGCCTGCTCGGTGTGAAGGACCATGCGCTGTATAACGCGTCGAAGATGGCGGTGATTGGGTTTATCAAGGCGTTTGCGACGGACTTTGGGAAGAGGGGGATTACGGTTAATGGCGTGGCGCCGGGGGGGATTAAGTCGGATATGTTCACTCAGGTATGTTCACACCCACCCCACCACCACTACTACTGCCATGCTAATAGCGCGAAGAATGCCTGGCGCTACATCCCAGGCTCTAGCCCTGATTGGCCTGCTGATAAAATTGAGACGATGATGGCGAACCATTGTCCGTTGGGGAGGTGTGCGGTGCCGGAAGATGTGGCGCGCGTGGTGGCTTTCCTAGCGTCTGAGGACGGCGGATGGGTTAACGGGCAGGTACTCACGATCTCTGGAGGAAGCTCGCAGTAAAGAATAGCTTAAGAAGAATTAGTGGGGTGGGGAAAGACTCGTTGGTGTTGCCAGTACGGGGAGACGGATGATCGTGAAGTCCGAAGGTATACGCGACACTTTCCAGCCACGTGTGATGCACGAGGAAGTCTTGAAGATATACAGGAGCTACTATGCGACGAGTCTTGTAGCTCCAGTTATCTTTAAGGTGTCACGGTATTCGGTGCCGTCGTCGCGCAGTGCGAGATATCAATACTATTTCAACATTTTCAACCTTGGAACGAACCGCGACAAACCGTGTCGTATGTATGCGTAATCTCGACCTCCACAAGCTAAATGCTTCAGCCGACGCTGCCCATGTCTTCATGGCACGGTACGTCTCGCTGCGGGCTTCCCGGGGCACCACACAAGATCTTGCGAATGAACTACTAGCCTAAAGCTATACACAGCATTACTAGACTTTGAATACGACGGTAGTAGCATGTGTATAACTTGAGGCTCACGAGAGCTTCTCTACCTCTTGGATCGACCTTCGTGTTCTATCACGACTGATAACAAGTGATCTATACTTTTGCACACAAGCAATTAATCGTAATGTTGCAATATTATTCGAGCCATACTTCTTAATCTTATTAAACCTTAGTCGAAAGCGTGACTATGACGAAGAGTAACAAAGTCGTGACTCGACCACTAAACCTGTCAGACAAAATGAGTAACTATGTAACGTCAGAGGTAATGCGTCACAACTCCCACATATAAAAGACCTTCTGAGCAGTTCTCATGCTTCACACGAATATGAAACTCAAGTACTAATTTAAGCATATTTCCAAAGATCTATTACCAAAGCATAAGTCTGACAGTAACTCAATATGCCACACGCCGTTGCCGAAGTTCCTGATGAGGTTCCGAATACCAGCTCAGCGAGCACGAATACTACCACTAGCGGCTCGAATGCTACTACGAATGGCACTAATGCTACCACGAACGGCGTCAATATTCAATCTTCGGAGGACAGTGAAGTTGCCGCGCAAACTAACGGCTCAACAAGACGCAGTCGCCGGGCAAGAGAGAACACGAATTCAACCACAAGCGGCACTGGTGCTCAATCCGCAGAGAACAGTGAGTTTGAGGGGCGGCGTAATGATAGAATGACAAGAATCGCACGTCAGAGGGACAGGGAAGGAGCTACAGCGAACACCAGCGATACCAACGGTACGAGCGAGATAGGTGTTTCTGCGGCGAGGAGCGCGGATCGGAATCGGAATGTGAGTACTGGTTAGCTGGGCGGTGCTTTGTTAGGCATGGGGAATTGTGAGCAATTGCAATGTAGCATGAAGGGTACTATACATGTAGAAGAATATTTGACTGTAATGTTCTGGTAGTAAATACGGTGAGCTTGACAGTCGTATTGCACCACGACTAATGGCAATTGATCATACTGTTTGACCCTTATTTAAGAATTTGAGAATGCCTCTGATTGACAGTATCCACCCAAAAGTACCAGGGATGGGCTCGACTTTAGTGTCTGAGTCTGATGGTGAAAGCTTCCAAAGTGATGACGCGGAGGGACAAATCGGACGTAATTCGGAGGCTATATCTAGAGAAGACTAGCGCAGTCACTAGCGTAAACTCAAAATGCTAACTCCTCCTTCCTCTCCGCATCAGCGATTGCTTGCTCCCAACTCAAGATGGATGAGACAATCAGAGAATTACACAGCGACCTCGCGCGGAAATTCCAGCGCCATGGCCCTAAGATCGAGCAGATGTGGCGATCGCTCGGCCAAGAGCAGCGAATACAGATTCTGAAAAGTGGCGCCCATGAGGGTGCGATACTCAAGCATGCCGAAGATACAAGTCTCGAGAATGTCTACAAGTTCATACCGGAATGGAATCTGCGCGATATCGCGTCACCTTCTTCAGACTTCTTGCTCGAAATGCTCAAATTCCGGGCAACAGTACCACTACAGACCCAATACATGAGTGGATTCAACGGCCGTCCTGGAGATCATGCGCACATAGTCGACATGATGCAGAGAAAGAATCTGATATTGAACAACGCGGCTGAGCTCAAGAATTGCTACACTTTGTTCATCACCGAGGACGGATACGGTCAGTCGGTCAAGATTGCTGCCGGCAAACGGGATGAGGTTCTGGCGAACATGAAGAAAGCTATGGATGCCCAGCTTATCGTGCCGCAAGCTACTGGCGACCTCATCCTCATGCGTCAAACCAATTTGTTACAGCTTCTCAACATCGTTATCGAAGACATTCTCGATACTGGCTCTACCACACGAACGCAAGCGAAGCGCCCCAAGAACTCTGCCGATGGCGCGACCGCAGCGCTGTCGAAATTGTCGGTCCATTCTCCGCCCAAAACGATGGAGTTTTCGGATGTTGTCGAAATTGCGCGAGACAAAAGATCTTCCCTGGAGGATATGATCAATCTTATTTCCACGGAGCCCACAGTCCTGGCCCATGAAGTTAACTTCTGCTTCTTTACCCGGCCAGAGCTCATAGCGGACGAGAAGGGCCGTATTATGTCCGTTCACACCGACAAGTACATCAGCGGCGCTGTATTTGACGTGGTCCACAACTCAATGAAGACTGTTGCGATATGGAACTACATCATCCGTCTTCTAGCCTTGCTGAAAGACACACCAGACAAGCAATTCCGAGCAAATGTCGCGAAAGAGCTGGCAAATACTTGCCACCTTGAGTATCAGCGAGCCCAGACGTGCTTCAAGCGGAGTGTGGCTGTTGGAATGGGTGGTAGCAAATGGTTCAAGAGAATGTCTACAGCACGAAAAGATGATGTTGCGCGCATCACACTCAAACGCAGCCCCGAATCTCTAACCGTAGAGAACCCGCAACTGCACTACATGCTCAGACTATGTCAAGACGAGACAAACTGGTCTGGAGCTGCCCGATGGCTTCAACAGCTCGAAGATCTTCATCGCGCTCACCCTCTGGAGCAAGACAAGCTGTCTGAGCGCGAGCATGACTCGCTGGGAGATCTGGCAGTCATTGTGACTTTCATCCAGTCACTTTCTCAAGTGGTGCAATTACCTGTCGCTAATCTGAAGAAGAGCCAGCCGTTTGTGGCTGGGTATGTAGCTCTAGATACCGAGCTCCGATCGCTCAAAGATGGAGTAGACTTGGGCGACTTTGCTATCCCCATCGACAATTTATTGGAGCCGGGTATGGCTGATGGCGCTCTTGCAGCACTGGATCAGTACCTGGAAGAAAAGGCGGGAACGAAGATTGGGTATTTGTACCAAGACCTAGTAGAGGACTGTATTACGAAACTCCAAAAGCAGCATGACCAACAAAAGGCGAAATCAAATGAGAAGAAGGTGGAATACATCACCCCGACAGCTCCCGAATCCCCAGAGTCGCAGATCCAACAACGTAAGCAGAAAGAAAAGACACGACCAGCTCAGCTATCGATCTACAGCATCATACCTCCGCCTCCCGATGCTGCCCCAGAAACTGAGCTGCCACAAACAAAGGAAACTTTTAAAGTCAAGTCCTCCACCGCTACTGTCTTCTCCTCGCTCTTCTGTCGCTCATCCACGTCTCGCGGGTCAGTGAGATGGGAAGCTTTCGTAGCCGCCATGGTCGATTTGGGCTTCTCCATCAACCCGAAAGTCGGCTCGATATACACATTTGTCCCTCCGGAAAAGGTGCAGACGAAAAGAGACTTGACAATACATAGACCGCACCAGTCGCGCATTGAGGGGCCGCGGTTGTTGATACTTTCCCGGCGCTTGAGAAGGGTGTATGGTTGGGATGAGGCGACGTTTGTTGGAGAGTAGGCAGTCATTATATGAAAACTGGAAATAAGGTCAAGGCGCGGACATGTGAACGCAAGGTGAGATGCGCATCTGATTGTCGTCGAGAGGATTTTCTACACCCCAGACATGTAACGCCAGTTCAACTGCGACTCCTACCAATCGTATCGTAGTTAGCCAGGCTAGTGCTGTTATCAGATAACATGCAAACGCGAATGTTACATATAGTCTCGAACTTCCAGACATATATTCGGGTGACATAACCAGTCGTGCCCGCTCTGCTCAAGCTCCCGGCTCTTTTAGAGTATATCTAGCAAGCTATACAATGACCTGCATGACCTCAAAGATCAATTTGATCGTGAGAGTTTCTTAAAAAGGCCTTGAATATACCCAGCCTTGGCGATCGCTACCACCATCACCGCTTACTGTATGCGCGAGAACATGTACGAATTACTTCGCTACCTAGTACCCGCGCCTAATTCAAGAGCCAGAAGGGGTTTAGAGTACGCCTGCGAGGAATTAAGTAATCTACTTTATATTGCATACATCGAACTTAGCTGCGTAGGAGATATATCTAGCGGAACTGCGCTGAGTTAGCGTAAATCTGCTAAGACTACTTCTAAGGCGCCTTGCGCTTAGTTCTCAATCATTTATATCCTTCTATTCTCCTATTCTTATAATTAAGGCTGAAATCCTTGTAAATAGTTCGGGTGTGCGTTATGCCTTAGTTGCCTTTTCCTTATAGCTAACCTAACTAGTCCTATGTCTCCGTAAAAGTCTTAAATTCAGAGTATTCCTGCTTGTTTGTAGCTATCTAGTACTGTTATAACAGGATAGTGATAGTTAAGGCTATATTACTCCAAGACTCTTTGAGAAGTTTACGAAGAGCTGATAAGTCATTGAAGTTATTTAGGCTCATACGTATATTGTTTGCTTTGTCCTGCTAGCTGAACTGAGCTGCACGAGGATTTGGGTATTAGGGAACATCATGCCGCTCTCCAAACTCCTCGCTGTAGAGTCCAAGATCGTCTCAGATGGTCCGGATGTGTCTATACGCCTCGATTGCTTTGTCTTTCCAAGCAATTCTCGCAGTATGGCGGACGCGAACATCAGGGAGCATATCTTCCTATTTGAAAATCTGTTGTGGGTGATGACTAGACAGATTAGGATATCGCAAGCCTGCGCTCAGTGGTCTGCCTTCATGCTGAAGTATGGGGGTATGACTATCTTTCTGTTGTTACACTGAGCGGCGCTATCGAAGAAAGTGAAATCTATCTTGACCCGAGGAGTTGTCTGCATCAGCGTGCGATACAGATCTCAGTCACGCACTGTCCGGACCTGTTCGAAGCCGCGAGATCGTGATGCGCGCTCGACGGCTTTCTGGAATGCTTCAGCGTACGTGGCGGTCAACATCAGCTGGAGCACCGCGATGGCGTTCAGACACGCCTGTTGGTTTGCTTGACGAGTTGTGGTCTCCTGCGGATTCTCTCCATACACTGGTATGTCGTACTTTCGAGCATCGATGGTCTATTTCGTGATCTCAACCTCATACGCCGAGGTGCACACTACTACGTGCAGGAAACGCTGGATATACGAAGGCTTTCTACATCTCTCAGTGAAGACATCTCCCTCCATAGCTTTGTAATGCTCATTGGCCCATTTAACCGCTTGTGGCGTCCCAGCTGCACCGGATAGCATTTCTTCCATGCCCTCCGGCAGGGTGCCAGGGAAGGCAGAGATGATCCGCGCTCTCGCGGTTGCCGCGTCTCTTGTGGCAATGTTGACTGGAGGGTTGGTGTTAATGCCGCTTCCCGTTGTACGGGGAGTGATCCTTCGGGCTTGGGTAGGTAGCTCGGAGAACAGGGTGGCTGGAGCTATCTCTGGAGTGATGAATGGGGCGATTTGAATCGTGATAGTAGCCATGTTGAAGGACATCGGGCTTGAAGTCCTGGTGGTATGTTGAAGAAAACGGTATAGGAGGATTTGAGGAGGAGAGAGATGGTGATGAGGTTGGTGGGTGGACGAGAACTATATATGTATCCGCCCCCGGTGCTACTCTATCTCACCTGGCGTCTCTCACATGGCTTTCTCTCACCTGGCAGCGTGGCGAAGTAACATATTTACAGTGTAGGCGTCTTGTGCGCAATTACTATATACCGAATATGAACTGTCAGGGTGGTATTCCGCTATTGCATGGTATCTGTTTTGGCACTGCTGAAAGCTCCCTGAATGACGCCTATGGTGGAACTGTATGCGTCCATCGAGTCCATTTATACGTTCTGCCGGGTTCGGCAACTTGAAGACCGGCGCAGTAGAACTTAATCCTAGAGTGATGAACACATAAATTGAGATGCCGATGGTGAGAATTGCAGCTAATATAGAGGATGGTCGACCGTCCGTAACCTTGGAAGTGTGTGTTGAAGAAGAGAGGCGTGGTGCGCACCATCTGCATGAGAAAGTCAGAGCAGCCCGGAGGCATTCATAAATTTCCAAAAACTCGACATTACATTAAGAAGACTTTTTACAGCTTCCGGATACATTTTCGTGATATGTGTGCTCTACGTAGCAACTCTGCGTTAATTCAGGATTTGCATCTCGATTGCAAATATCGTGCATAGTTCTGCGACACATCTATCAGCCGAGGCATAGTCTACCCTGCAACCGATCAATGCACGAACTGGGACTGTAGTTAAAATAGGTAGATGTGATGTCGCAAAACGCATCTGAAACCCGAGCGCCCTAGCTCAGACCCTGACCAAACAGTTCACCGGCAGCCCCGCCCAGGGCAATCAAAAGCTTATCCCTACGACGCCTGAGGCTGCAAGGCCTCATAGTAGTCACTGTTGCCATCAAGTTTGCAAGGTTGAAGATGAAAGTTGAAGAAAAGAAAATCTGAATATCGATTACTAGTAAGGAGCGTATACAGTCAGGGGTTCCCAGTCCCAACCACCACACAACCAAAAACAACAAACTAAACCAAACTCATACCCAATAAGGAAATATTCGTAGATGCGGTCGCAGACCGGTCCATCCTTCATCTCTTCTCGTCACCCGTTCCCATGTCTTTATCTACATGCTGATCGTGGGGTATATACATTCCCATTATGCGTCTTTTTGTTGCATCCATCTCTTGCGCTCTATCAAAGTCGCGGCATTATGTATTAGGTGTAGGGCGAAGCGCTTAGTTGTCGCTGTCGATAAGGTCGACCTCCTCCTCCTGGTCGTCGTTGGTGAGCTGGGGCTGCGAGTTGCGGAGAGCCGCACGCTTGCGGGCCGAGGCGCCGGTGATCGGTGCTACAGCTTGAGGAGCTGATGCGGTGTTCGAGGTTGCTCCGGTGCTGGCAGCCTGAGGAGTCTGAGCAAGTCCTGCGTTCGCGTTTCCTGCAGGCTGAGCAGCTTGGCCGGTGGTGGCACCAGTGTTCACAGATGCCTGAGGAGTCTGGGCTTGCTGAGCGGCCTGGCCATTTGCAGCGTTTCCTGCAGCGGCTTGATAGTGTTAGTTTGTGCTTGAAAGGGTATGTTATCGTGATGACTTACCAGGTTGGTTGATACCAGTCGAAGAAGCACCGTTGTTAGCAGCAGCAGCGGGGCTCGCGGCGGCGGCAGCAGGAGCGGCAGCAGGAGCGGCAGCAGGAGCGGCAGCAGGAGCGGCAGCAGGAGCGGCGGCAGGAGCGGCAGCAGGAGCGGGGCTCGCGGCGGCGGCAGCAGGAGCGGCAGCAGCTGAATTAATCAGTCCATGATCGAAAAGGATGTGTGTAGAATCACTCACCAGGGGCCGCGGCAGCGCCGGCCATCTGAACAGGAACACAGCCACCGAAAGGACCAGCACGAGCGGGGTTCTGGCATCGGACCATGCAGACGTTGCTCTGGCCAGCGACAGTTCCTGTGCAAGCCATGCCGGCAGGAATGGAAGCAGTGAGGGACTGGTCCTGCATCTGGGTGTCACGGTTGCGTCCGCGGTCGTTACCAGGAAGGTTCTGAGTGACAGTGATGGCCTGCCAGTTGGTACCTGTGCCACTGGCGTCGATCATGCACTTGTATGGGCCAGCACCATCGGAGTTGACTTGGTGAACAGTCATCATGATCTAGGGAGTGTGAGCTATGAAATTGTGGTTGGAATGAGAATGTCTTACCTGACCACCAGCAGTGACCTGAGGAAGGGTGCCACCGTTGAGCTGCATAACCTGTGCAGTTCCGGCCTCGACAGCATTGGCGCCTCCACCAAGTGTCTCACCGCAGGTAGCTGCGGCATCGCCACGGAAGCGAGTAGAGTCCTGCTGGAAGGGGTTGCGGTTTGTTCCGTCACGAGGAGTGTTGGGGTCAACACCGATCGCAGAACCCTGGCCACCAGCATCTCCAGTAGCACCGATGATGGCGCCGTGGCCAGCCACGAGCGAAGAAGAAGCCAAAAGGCTGAAAGCAACAACGGAAGACTTAGTGAAGTACATGCTGAACCGGTCAGATGGATTTATTAGAGAAAAGAGTAAAAGGGATATTAAGTGAATGGAAGAGTGAAGTAGTGATTACTGTGGTAGTGGGATGGGAACCTGAGTGCTGATGATGCTCTTCTTCGGTCGCGGCCTCGCCTCCCTTTATACATTCTCCAGCCATAGCAACAAACGATGTGCCTTAAACTCGCCATGTTGCATCGCCTGTGGCTAGAACGGATGTCTGAGGGGCTGAGGTTTGGCCAAGACGTGTGAAGTGATCGAATTGTCGTTTCGCGGCCAACATGAAGCACGAACAACAACATCTTGGCAGAAAGTTTTGCGTTGGGCAGATGTATCGAAACACCTCGGAAGCAAGAATAGAGTCCATCAAACTGCGTTTGGTAGTTTCGCCGCCTGGTCCACCTCGATTTGGAAACTTGGAGTTGATGCACATCAGGCATCGTGTCGACAGCAGGACCAATGACAGACCTTGGTGACAATTGATGAGACGATTGAATGTAGTCGCTTGGCTCAAAGTGTGACAGGGATGGACATACCGAAACTCTCCGCTGGCAGAAACATTTGGTGCGCACGGAGAGATCACCCGAACATCATTCAAACCCGTCCAGGCCTAGTTCAAGCCATGGCCATACCTAAGCATCGATGGTCGGAGGATGAGAAAGCTTGGCACCAAACCCAAATGTATCCTTGAACCTAGTGAAACATGCAGTGGCTGAGATGAATCGCATCGAGGCGGTGGCGAGAGTGAACCATTAGATACGGAGGGCGTGATCTAGATAGACTATCAGTAATTTGAAGAGGTCATTGATCACCAATGATCGGAGGCAATGAGCTTCTCCATGGCCAATCCTCATGTGTGATGCTTCGACGTGGGAATGGTGCCAATTCTCGGCCACAGCACTAAGGCCTGGCGGTGAGCGTGCACCGGGAGATCTGCCAATAGTGAAATCGTTGGCCGGGCGGAATCAGTGTATCCGCTGTGTCATAGGCTCTTTTGTGATGTGTTTCGCGGAGTTGATGCATATCTGAGCGCGAACATTTGTAGTTTGGAGTTTCGTGCGACCGTTTTGAGTCTTAAGTTTCTCTAGTGCAGCAACGCCGGTTTCATACAGGCCTGATGGCAAGCAAACACGATCCGCGGGGAAGGCGCACACTCGGTGAGCATAGCTTCCGGCTTAAAGTTGTTACCATAGTGGCTAGGCAACGGGTATGCGGCCTGGACCGCAAGGTTTGTGATCATATGATGAGATGAGGAGGACGAGGCTAGACTCGGAAGGTGGTGATGGTGGTTACATAAGCGCTTGGCATGCCGCACATTGCCGACTTGCCGACTTCGACAGCGAACACCACCATGGCCTGTATGCACGCTGAATACACCCAGCAAGGCAACTGCTAAGGTTATTGAGGAATCTGTCGTGATGTGAAAACACTGAGTAACTGGATGGAGCTTGTCATGTGTGGTCGAGTATACAGGATACTCTGCACTTTATGTGGTCAACTCCACATCAGGTGAAGGTGAGCATTGTCGCTATAGCATCACGTTCCTCTTCAGCTGTTATAGTACTGACAGAAATAGGGCTTTGACACTCGCCCATAGATATCCCGATCTATCTCATGTACCGCGTCCTCGTCTACCTTCCACAACGTAGCCCAATAGGCAATACTGGCGAATGAAGTACTTCGCTATGGTACGGCACTGGACCATACCGTGGATATCACCTCGAGAGTGTCCCCATGGTACTGCGCACATCCCTCGATACTACCAAACTCGCAACCGATACACCTAGGTAGCAATTGAGATCAAATCAGATAACGCGCTGAGGCACTTCGGGCTTCATGGCTGCAAGAGTAGTACCTGGGTCGATGTGTCGTAAAGCTGGTGCATGGCTACACTAGGCAAACATTACATGCACGCCTGAGCCGAAGGTTCTCTTCGTGGCCATATCCTCGGCTCAATCGTGGCAATGGTCGCTGTGCCTGTCGGCGTGGAGCACGTCGTGTCCACTCTTTGTGTGTAGCCCAAGATCCTGCTCCTTCAGCAGCTATCGGCGGCGCTTCTGAGTCTCGTTTGCAGTTTTGCTTGATACACTCCTCGTAATCCACATGCTAGTCGTGGAGATCTCACGCTTACTCCGAAATGGCAGGTAGGTAATAGCCTTGGCGCAGAACGTCATCCGTCCGATCATCGGTCACATTGCAAAGTTGGGGCGATAAGCAGAAAATATTGAAGGCATTTTCACGACTCCTGACCACTACATGTCGGGTGCTTGCAGCAGTCTTGTTTTGTCGGCTTATCGCTGCCGAAGCAGACCGTGCGATAGCCAGGGTGAAACTGGGCAGCTTGGTAAGAAAGATAGCTAAATCATTCAAATCGCTGCTCAATGGTAATGTTCTGGTTCACTCGTGAGGCGCATCTCTAAGTCATCATACAGCATGGTGTTATTTTGCCGAGTTATCCTCGCCGCGCTCAGTTGCCGCGTTGTGCTGGCGCAAACCATGCCTTTTGATTCGCGAGAAGCAACGATCGACTCGGTCCACTATGCGCTGCATTCAGGACTATCAACATGTCGAGAAGTTGTATCATCATTCATTGCTCGCATTGAGGCCCACAACAACCGGACGAACGCCATCATCACCTTGAATCCCAACGCTTTGAGCATTGCCGAATCTTTGGACGAACAGCTTTCAGCAGGAAATGCAACAGGACCACTCTTTTGCATACCTATCCTCCTCAAAGATAATTATGATACATCCGACATGCCAACCACTGGAGGTACATTAGCTCTTGCAAAGTCGCAGCCGGTACAAGACGCACCGAGTGTTACTGCCTTCAAACAAGCCGGTGCCATCATTCTTGGAAAGGCAAATCTTCACGAGCTCGCCCTGGAAGGTATCAGCGTGTCTTCGCTCGGTGGCCAGACTGTCAACCCCTATGATTTGACTCGCACGCCAGGAGGCAGTTCAGGCGGCACAGGGGCAGCTGTAGCATCATCCTTCTGCGTGTTTGGGACTGGTACGGATACCGTGAATTCGCTGCGAAGTCCGGCAAGCGCAAATTCGCTATGCAGTATTCGACCTACCAAAGGCCTGATCACCAGAACTGGCATCATCCCCATATCAACCACGCACGATGTTATTGGCCCAATTGCGCGGTCTATCAAGGATGTTGCCATCGCCCTGACAGTCATGGCTACCCTAGGATACGATGCTGCGGACAATGAGACTGCACTTGTCCCATCCGCAAATCGCGATATTGACTATGCTGCTTCTTTGTCAGCCGCGTCGTTAAAAGGTCTACGCCTGGGCGTCCTCAATGGCTTTTTCGACCGCACCAGCTCATCCGAAGTGACGCCCGTGAACATCGCAATGGATGTGTTAATGTCCCGGCTTAGTGCTGAAGGCGTCACACTTGTCCCCATCGACGAGTCAATCTACAATGCCACAACCATCCAAGCTTCCTACGACGTCCAGCGATACGAATACCGCGAACTCATGGACGTATACCTGCAGCGCCCATCACTCGCAGGCGAACATCCCCAGACTCTGAAAGAGCTATACTCCCGCAAATTAAGCGCTAATTCAAGTGGGGAATTCGTCGTCATACCTTCTCAGTACGAATACGTTAACACCGCACTCGCCTCCTTGACTAGTAACGCGACATACTTGGAACGTCAGGCTGGCATTCGCAACCTCACACTCGCTCTGCTGAACACTTTCGCATCGAATAACGTCGACGCGATCATCTACCCCGAACAAAAAAACCTCGTCGTCAAGCTCGGTTCGCCATCGCAGTCCGGCCGTAATGGGATACTAGCCGCGCTCACTGGTACGCCCGTCGTCACTATACCAGCGGGCTTCAGCGAAGCGACAGAAGATGCGCCCATTGGCGTTCCTATTGGTATGGAGATCTTGGGAAGGCCTTTCGAAGAAGAGAAGCTGTTGGGTATCGGCTATCAGATTGAGCAGTTGACGAAGATTAGAAGGTCGCCGGTGTTTGCAAAGGAGGTCGTCGAGGTTCCGGAGTACAAAAGTGTGCCAGTTGTTAGGCCAAATCGGGGAAACATACCGCGCGCGTATCCGTTAGGGACATTGTAATCGTTCGGCGTCGGTATACTTAGTTACTTTTGGATTCAGATGCAAATGCAGTTCTACTCACACTCTTCTCTGGCTGCTGTACTTTGTTGGTAGAAATGTGCGCAGTCCGTCGCGCACCCAAATTCTGCTGATTTGAGTACGTGAACGTGATCCTACATTGTTTGATTGCTCGAAATTGAGGTTCTCATCCCCAGCAACGCCTGTGGTTGAGTGTTGTAATTTTTTTCACAATTTGATGTGATGCTTTACGTCCAAAAATGTCAAGACAACATCTGCTGCGCCTAACTTCTTTATGTCTACCATCATCTCAGAGAATAATACGACTTCGGCTCCCTAGAACACCTTCGTCAAAGTAGATCGCTACACGACTTTGTCAATTCTTCAAATTGACGATGGGATATTACACTTCGTCACCTCGTTGATGGGCGCGCACAGACGCAACAACACCCGCACAACCTTTGCGCAACCATGTTCCTCCCTGCACAGCTGAACAGGCATGATCGATTTTCCTACGCATGCGCACATTTGGTAAGGGGATTCGACTTCTGTAAACGAGCTGTCCGCCGCTAGCAGCGGCTTGTTGGGAAGGTGCCACGCCGCTGGACATTTCGGTACCTGCTCTCGACGCCTCATAGCAAGCACCATCCCACATCCAGGACGCCGGGATAGAATCGAGCACCAATGCCGTCATTACAGAACGTGTTGGACTCCCACGTTGTGTTGCCAATAGCTTCCCTGCAAGCACATGGCATAGTAGAAGGTGGTGATTGGCCCAACCCTGCCGTGTGTAAACTCAGTTACGGGATGAGTACGCCGCGGGTGGTGAGGCTAAATGCCTATAAAACGTCGCTTTCTCCGCCTGCATTCCTGGGCGAAGCTTGTCAAAGCTTAGTATAGTGACGACTTCACGATTGTTGAAGATGAAGGCGCATACCGCTTCAATTGCCCGTGCGGCTTCGCTCTTATCGCTGCTCTCACATGCTGCAGCAGCACCAACGACCGTCTCCGCGTCAGGGTATGCAGGTTCTCAGACTGCGGACAGGTATCCTCCATCGGGCAGTAAGTAGAATGTGATGGCCGAGTCGCGTGGTGTCTTTCTAACGTTGATGACAGCCTCGGTTAATCCCTCCAACTTCCCCCCAGAGTCTGTTGTTGGCTTCCCCGGCCCTACACCGACAGGAGCTGAGCCTGCTGCAATCCAAACAGCGAATGCTTACCCATACAATGATGGAAATGCCAATGCCTTCCCCTTGATCAACTCACAACCACATGGCAGCGGCAGCCAGTCGCCAGACTTCGATATCACTAAGTACTGGGGAAATCTGTCGCCATGGTACTCCGTACGCTCTTCGGATTATGGCTTACCTGATGCGGACCCTCTCATTCCTGATGGCTGCGATATCACCCAAGTTCATTTGTTGTACCGCCACGGTGCTAGGTACCCTACTTCAGGCGCCGCGCCGCAGACCTTCGCTCAAAAGGTTGCAAATGCCACTAAGACGGGCCTCTCTGTGTCAGGAGATCTCACCTTCCTAGGTGAATGGACTTACAAGCTGGGAGCTGAACTCTTGACACCTTTCGGCCGCAGCCAAAATTTCATGCTCGGCGTCGCGTACCGTCAGCTTTATGGTCATCTGCTCAACAACTTTACCGAGTCCAAGACTATCCCGGTCTTCCGCACTCAATCGCAGGACCGCATGGTGAAGACAGCGCAGAACTTCGCCGCCGGTTTCTTTGGCGTACCAGAGTTCCTCTTCGAAGTGAACATCGAGATTATCGTCGAAGCTCAGGGCGTTAACAACTCTGGAGCACCGTACGAGATCTGTAAGAACTCCAATGTTGCGAACAAGGGCAGCATCGGAAGCAGCGTTGCATCGCGGTTCGCCGCCAACGCTTTCAACTCGACAATTGCGCGCCTCCAGTCGCAAGTCAGCGGAATCAACTTCACCTCGACTGATGCCATCGCCATGATGCAGCTCTGCTCGTACGAGACCCATGCTCTGGGCTACTCGGCGTTCTGCGACCTCTTCAGCGAAGAAGATTTCCTGAACTACGAGTACTACTATGATCTGTCGTTCTACTACAACAACGGCCCCGGATCTCCAGTCGCCGCTGCACAGGGCAAAGGATATCTTGACGAGTTCATTGCACGGTTTACTGGCAAGTATCCCGGTGCGAACTCCGCGCTAAACGAGACGTTCGACAACACGACCACTTTCTTCCCGCTCAACCAGTCAATCTACGCGGATGCGACGCACGAGGTTGTTGTGCTTGACACTCTTACTGCGTTCAACTTGACCGCTCTATTCAACGGCCCACCTCTGAGCCCAAAAGGAAACCGTAGGGAAAACAGCTTTGTCGCATCCAAGCTCGTCCCTTTTGCGACGCACTTTACTGCGCAGGTATTGAGCTGCCCAGCTATGCAACCGACCAAGCAGATCAGGTTCATCGTGTGAGTTTCCAATCTTCAGATCCTCTCATTATTGCGACGTACTGACAATGACCATAGCAACGATGCTGTCATCCCAATCAATGAATCATATCCGGGATGCCCTAAGGATGCGAATGGTCTCTGCTCTTTTGACCATGTTGTGTCCGTGCTGCAAAAGCGCAGTGCTGAGATCGACTTTGACTACGACTGCTTCGCGAACTACACCGCGTCCCCAGGGATGGACTACAACGGTCGTGCTCCGAAGGCGTAGATTTGGTAGACTGTCGCAACGAGAATAAGACAATAATAATAATTGGACTTTAATCATGCCGAAGAATGGGCGTGGGCTGAGTTGATGATTGCTGTGCCACACTTCTTGATGATGAGTGCTTTTACCATGTCCGCGGACATTTCATCAAATGCGCCGTATTATATTTTTTGACGCCGACCACAAATAGAAACTTCGCGTGAGAGACGCGTGCATGCGTGCACCGCATAAAGTCCCGGAATTGCTCCGCTTCGAGCACAGCCTCAGTGTGGCGAAGTAATAGGAGATCGACGACTCACATTTCCAACCGTTCCGCGCAGCTTCGGAACGCCTGCCGTTGCGAATCTCCGCAATGAAGTCCGCCCTTTTCGACGCGCTGAGCCACGCAGGCTTGCACGACAGAGATGACAGCGATGTTTCGATGGACAAACTTTGTTGTGATGGAGCAGACGATCGAAGTTGACGCACGAACCGTGGGCGCCAAGGCTGGCCAAGTCACCGCAAAGTTCCGCTCGTCTCATTCAAAGATGCGATCATCTTCCTTGATTCCTTCCAACTCGAATCCACTGCCCATGCCTTAATCCCAATGGCTGCGCTTCCTTATGGAGGTATCGTCAACATTGTCACGCTCGTGTTCTTCTCCGTCTACCTCAGCACCTCCATCTACCTGATTGCCCGCCAAGGACTCGGCCGCAGTTCGCCATGGATCTGGCTCTCCTTGCTGGCAATTTGCCGCCTGACGCAAGTCGCAATTGATTTTTACGCCACGACGACATTTCCGATCAATACGGCTCCCAATACGTCGCTGGAAAGCGGCGTTGCGATCCTCACCTCCATGGGATTGACTCCTTTGTTCATGGCGACGAGTAGCTTGCTCAATACCACCACTAGGCCCAAAGGACGCCGCATGCAATGGATTCTGGTCATGGTTCATATCCCGCTTGTCATTTCCTTCATTCTGATTGTCGCTGGCGGCATCGATCCGGATTCCCGTGATGGTCCGACGTTTGCTGCCACGGAAGCTACCAAAGCTGGCGTCACGCTATACGTCGCATGTTTTGTTGTTCTAATTTGGGCCACCACCGTTATTTCAGCACGATTGTATTTGGCGGACTCAAATGAAGTCAAGATTTTGACTACTGTGGTACTCAGTCTACCGTTCTTCGTTGTCGATGTCGTCTACATGATGTGTTTTGCGTATGAGGGTTGGGAGCCGGAAGACTACGAGCGGTGGGAGCATATGCGCTTCAACGTCATCAGCGGCGACGTCACTATACAATTATGCATGTAAGTTTGTCAACAGGTCTGCTGAAACCGTATTGCGGAAAATCTATACCAATTTTCGGCACATTTTTGCGCCATCTAGCTGATTGCAATTTTCTAGGCAAGTCGTGATGGAATACGTCATAGTCGGCCTATATCTTGGTCTTGGCCTCGGGTTACCGAGTAAAGCTGCTCGCTTAAGAGAAGAAGTAGAAGACCGAATCGATCAAGCTAGAGGTCCCGATGGAGATCAATTACAAGAGACAGTATTATGGAAGCTGCACAATGCAGTCTCAAGAATCATAGCGGCCATGATCATGCCGGCTTTGCAATTCGCGCATTGGATGCTGGGAAAGCTATTGCGAGAATGAATTGACATCAAAATCGAATCGTCTACGCATTTTTCAAAGTGTGCGGACCTTGTCTGACAGCAAAGATTGTGAGGTGTTTGCGGAAAGATCACATGATATCGCGCCGCTCTTTCCAAGTGGCCAATGCGCTAGACGCGCCAAGACTACTGACCATCTTTCCTCGTCCCCGCTTGAAGTTGCACAGAGTCTCGCGACATTACCCAACCTCGCTCCACTCACCTAGCTCATAGCTGGATACGACCACACTATTCAATGGCGGTTCTGAGCGACCTCCCGGTTGAGCTGATGCTGCGCATCGTGAGCTGCGTCAGCGAAGCAGTTCACACAGACGCAGATACAGCGAGATTCCTGAAATCACCAATTGTCGCCCCTCGAAAAGTCGACAAATATTTCTGACGCCTCACTCTTGCACGCTACCAAGATCTACGCCACGTCGCCTTGACATGCCGCGCCATGCGTCCGCTTGCTCAAGAGCACCTTTTCCGTACCGTGGCGGTGGACAACAGTGTACGTACAGAACGTGGAGGTATTACTGGAATATATCGTCTGCTCCTCACCCTTTCCTGGCGGCCCGATTTGGCGAAAAGAGCGCAATCACTTCACATTGACGTCAACCCTTATGTTGTACATCACCCCGAGTTTGACTTTAGATATAGCACTGGCTGTGAAAAGACTCCATGCCATTGCAGATTCCACGAGCTCCAAGATCTCTGTGCAACTCAATTGGAGGGTATCGAGATGTCTTTGTGGCTCACGAAAGCCTTCCCGTCGTCGTTCCCGTCTCGGAAGATGCGGTATAGGTTCTATGCTGAATGGCAGAAGACTCTTCGTAACAAGTGGGACCATTCCTTCACCAACGATTATGCCTAGGCAGCCATCACAGGTATCATACCATATTTGCTTCCGAACCTCTCTGCTCTATCTTTGAACACTCATCGGGACGACGAAGCAGCTTTTCATTTCAGTTTCGGACTACCCGCGATCTTAAGCCCTGCTCTCGTCGCTGGCTTTTCGCAGATAACTAGGCTCAAAACGACTTTCGTGCCTCCATGTGCTGCGGTCACGATTCCCACAGTTCGGAGCCTACACATTGATCTTGGGGGCGCTCGCGGTTGGTATGAGGGCGACGGGTTTGGGCCCGAATATTACGATGTTTCCAGAGGAGACAGTTCTGGGATCGAATCTGTCGTTATCGATCTCAGTGTGATAGTGCTGGAGAGTTGTGACGACAACGGTTTTGGGTTCCGTCTCTACAACAATCACTACGAAACGGCACAGAAGCTTGTCAGGAACCTCGTTGGGTTGTGCGATTTGCAATTACGACTTTCGTACCGGAGTCCCCCAAGTGCCTATCTATATGAGGATATGTATTGGATGCGCCTGGAGCTCACGTACGGCGCACTCACAGAATTGTTGCACAACACCAATGCTGAGAGCGTCACGATCGATGCCGCGGACGTCAACTGGAGTCTGTACTAAGATATTATGCAGGAGGTCACTTATTCACACACTTGGTGCGTCCAGGCCGAATCAATTGGTGGCTTCCACACCACTTCTGGCTCAGACGGCTGGACCTTGTCAAATCTGCCAAATGTGCGTCGTCTCGTCTTGCCACAGGAGGCACTCATTGGTACACACGCTCAAGGATGGCAACCAGCACCACTGCCTGAGAATGTGGAGGAATTAGGGGTCATTGATTCCACTCGCCTTCTTAATCACTTTGCGAGACATGTTCTTGAGTATCCATCCGAATATCCCAACCTGAAGCGCATCAGTCTCTGGTGCGAGAGATTGGCCATTCCCTCGCCCCAGATTCACGACTTCGGCAGATTAACGACTCTGTCGACGCCCCAGAAGCGCAAGAGATTAGCATGAGTTCGGAAGACAGCCAAGACGACGTTGAAGATCCTTACAACCAACGCTTCCTTCTTCGCCTCGACAGAGAGGTAGAAGAACCCATAGAGGAAGATGACAAGTTGGAAGACGAAGATGACAGAATATGGGAGGAGTTGCAGCGCGCTGGCATCGAAGTGGTAATCAATCGCAAGCAAGATAGGGGTTGGTGCCACAGAGTTGAGTGACCGGGTCACTCATGCTGATGGTCAGAGCGGCTACAGAAGTGTTCTTCACGAGTGTATCCTGTGCGACATTAAATATCTAATATGTATAGAGAAAGGAGTCATGTTCTATTCTGGGTATATGCGCCATCAAAACATCATCGCACATTAGACTTATTTACAGCTGAGTGATCTTGACCGTTTTCATGATGCCTTTGTTATTCGAGATCGATCCCGTGGGCGACGTATTCCAGCTTTCCTTGTGCTGATCCCAGTCCTTGTTCAGAACAATCGTGCTCCCCGATGGACTTCCGCCGCCGCCGCCAACAACATGGACGTGGTTGTTCTTCGAGTCATGGTTGGTGAGCTGTATGTCATTGTGATCACCGTGGCTACCATGCTCCAGATAGCCAGATCTTGTGGGATGTGTTGACGCCCATCGGGATGGTTTGCGGCTCGCGCTGTCGTGTGTCGACATTTCAGCAAAGACCTGGCGGAGCAGAGGTCGTAAAGTAGCAGCTGCGGATGTCGCTAGACCGATGCCGGTCTCACATGTCGACCAGATAGCGACGTCGATTGTCGAATAAAGAAAATCAGGGATGTCGTTCAGGCCGTTGATAAAGGGGATGCGGACAATCGTGGCAGTAGATCCGCTGGTACAAAATTAGTAAGCGTTCGTGAAGCATGGAATGTAATGTACTTACATAGCACAGCACGCGAGGACAACGCCGACGGTCCACTTCTTACGACTGTTCATCTGCAGCTTACGCACGATAAAGATTGGCACAATACTGAAAGTCCAATCCGTAACGCAACTCAGCGCCGAGTATCCGTAGAACGAGTTGACGATCACATTCGAAGGGATGCAGTGTCCCTTGCCGCCGCGGAACTGCTCCCAGAAGTAGGAGACCGGCCAGCATTGGAAGGTAAAGATGAAGAAGAAGTATACACTGTACACCTGGATAGTGACGAGGCAGGTCCAGAGGATGATGCGGTGCGAGCGGTCAACGGCTATCCTGAGCAGGAAGATGCCGATGCTGAATTTGAGGAAGATGTTGGTGATAACGTAGGTAGGTTCACAGCACCACCACCACTGAGCAATATATGTTAAAGACAATGCGTTGTTTGTAGACTGAGTCTTCTTACCTTCATGCCATTGGGCAGCTTCTCGTCCGGGATGAGATATCTTCGCTTCCCGGTACCATTTGATATTCCCAGTCGAGCAAGAGTACAAAAGACCAGGAAGGAGACGAGAGTAAGAATAGAGAACCAGTCATCGGCAGCGAAGTTCTTGACGATGAAGACCTTGGTGTAGCATCGAAGGAGTACTAGTACTGTGCATATGGTAATGAAGAAGCCTAGTACACCAATGAATTCCTGAGAACGATCTTCTTTTGCCATGATGGTAGGTAGTGTGAAATTCAGGATTCCTAGGGGTCCTGATAGAATGGTCTCATGAGGAAGGGGAGCGCATGTATAACAGAATAACCACCTTTTCTCGCATTGTCCCCAGGGGCCAAATCCACTTTCACCCATGCCATAGCAGGGACAGGCGAAGAGAGATCTACAAATTTTTCCTTCCAGTCAGACTAGACCTTCCCACGATTCGACACTTCCGCGATTGTGCCCTGGATCTATTACTGCAAATGGCATACGGGCCCTTGCCGGGTAGGTCAGACGGTGGAAAACTGGAGTCCCTGATTCAGATTGCACGCGGCAAGTAGGCGTCCCACAAGTTAAGATTTCATGATTGCTCCACTCCCCTCAGTAAAATGGGTTCTCATGGGTTGTGGCGTGCGGTTGAGGGTTCTAGCGCATCGAAAATCGTTCTCGCGTACATGTGGTCGGGACGGGAAAGAGCGGAGCTCAAAGCTGCCTGGAACCAACCAGCCCCGGAGACCAGCGTCTGTACATGCGCATGCTTGCAGGCGAGCTCCATCAGGTTTCAGCACTTCCTGGAGCACGCTCTGGTCTCGAATCAAGGGTTCCGGCACTTAGGAGAGCCTAGGTCTGTAGCTTTCGCCGGTCGCTTCTTAGTCAACGAACTCTGAGGCTCTGCGGTGCGGGAAGGTCAAGCGTGTGCCAGACGGCTGTATCTCGTCATCAGGGTTTGCGCCTACCCACTGGCATGCAAGCGGTAATCTTCCTCACTGAGTCCAGTTGCATCATTTTATACACATTGCTTGCATTAGCATGCTCGTGAGAAGATCCACCACATTTGCCACGTTCTTCAATCGGCCCTTCGTCGGATCAGACGGAACTCTCCAGCACCAGTGACCACTTACTCGAGAACACACGAACGCGGTGTTCTGGATCTGTAATGAGCACAACCCGTGATCAAAGAAGGTCCTTCTCTTCTCGTACGTAGAGGTGAGATTATCACTGATTTGGGCGTAGACAGCACTGTCTTGGAGCCTTGGAAGGCGTCGGCCGATTTCGGCAGAATATCCCGGCGAACATCTTCCCGAGGTCCATACCACTGGATCCTTCGACAACATCGAAAAAAAAGTCTTCAGGCCTTACATTCGTATTATCTGCCCGCGCACGCTTCACTCTTTGACTAGCAGTGGGGTAGAAAATGATGCAACAGATAATCACGTCGAGCAAGAACAAATGGGGATGTGCGAAGGTGGAAACTAACTCGTGTTACTGAGCACTCCGGTCGAACATAATGACTCCTGACGCTTGTTCTTACCTAGGTATTTCGCGTGGATTTGGTGCTGAGCGAAGCATTACGTATAACACAATAGGCAGCATGCATGAAGAAGCAAGGCAAACGAACGTATCTAGAAAGAAAGAAAAGATAAATTCGAGAACAACCCATTACACCAACACGCTACACAACTTTTAGATGTTGGTGGAAGTGGCTATTCTCATTGTTTGTTTACGCGCTAGTGCTAGCCTGGGTATATAGCCGGGCTTCTGCTCCGATCAGGCATCAATGAATCATCTTTCTACATTAGAGGCTATACCACAATATCCCCAGCCACCTTCTCATTACCTCGAGACACATCATCGACAACTGTCGTTGGCAAGCTGCTGGCCGCAAACTTAAGTTAAGCCTTACAGTAAACCTGCGCGATGATGGCCACATGTGGCACTATTGGGTGCTAAACCGCCAAGTGGTGCTCAACTACATTCTGCCACAACAACACGAACAAGCCAACAAGTTCTCTGCCGAGAGGCGTGAGTACGAAACCTACCTCGACCTCCTGGCCTGCCTTTGTCTGAGCCACCACCTTGGTGATGACACCTTCGAGGAGGCCGTCAGGACGACAGTCATTGATAAACTGCGCACTGGCAGTGATCAAGTGATCTCCATCACTTGCCTCAACAAGAAAGTCATCAGCAATCTTTCTCCAGGTTTGACATGAAGTCGTCTGCCCGCGCCATCATCGTCAACGCCATCGTCCAGTTTAGTACCGTTGGCGATATCCGAAGTCTCGTCCAGCGCAACGGCTATCCGTGAGATCTCGTCACGGCAGTGACTGGACGTGCCTTTGAGGAGATGCTTCGCTTCAAGTTCGGTGATCAGGCCATCGAGTCCTTGAGGCTCTTCATTGCGCCCAAGGCCAAGAAGAAGTGGCCACGATCGTGGGAAATCGCCATTGATGGCTTGCAGGCACAAGCCGCCGCAACAACCTCAACTCCTCAGCAATGAGTCTATTCCTTTAACTCAGATAGGCGGCAGCCTCGAATTTTCGTGTTTTAGCACATGATGGGGTCTAGCATTCATTTCACAGCCTTAGCACTAATTGAGCCGGACCCATGAAAGGATTCTTGATGGGGCTCACCAGGCACCGCCATCACGTCGGCTTCGGTCTGGTTGGGCCTGAAATAGCTTAATGTACAAACAAACGTCTTGACCCTCATTTTGATTTTCCTCGCTCTAAATTCATCATATTTCAACCAACTACCGGGCTTGGCACATAGATCCCTACTGTGATATTATCCGCAATTATACACTAGGGGTGTCATCCACTTCAAGGTAGGGCTCAACTCATCTGTCAAGCGCTTTAAACCCCTTGGTCAACGTATGAATATGGATACCACGGTCTTCTTCCAGGTGCCTAAGTCCGCAAATGGACCGACAGCGCAGCAGCCCCACAAGGAGTATCGTATCTCGTCTTCACTCCTACCAAATTCGTACCTCCAAGAACACCACCAGGGACCGTACCAAGCCCAGGGTGACGGACCAAAGTCCATAATCCTTAGAAATACCACGGTCGAGGAGTTTGATGTCTACATGACCTATCTCAACAAAAAGGGCGTCAAGACACTCTCTGAAATGGAGCGAAACTGCCCCTATTCCTTGGTCAACACACTAGGTCGTATCATTGGCCTTAACAAAGACCCATCCGAGCTACGACTTACAGCAGAAGCCATGCGCAACGATTACAATCATCTGCTGAGTTGCCACATGCTCGGATCCACGCTCCATGACTCTCGCTTCGAAGATGCGATTATCACAAGGATCCTCGGTATGTTGCGCGGAGCGAACGGACACCAGTCTCAATTCATCCGCTTAATGACAAAGAGCGTCGTGGAAGCCATCGCCAACCACTACGGTACAAACTCGCCATTGTTCAGGGTAGCTGTGAAGGCCTACGCTCGATTTGCAACTCTCCATGAGCTGGACCAGCTCGCATTTTCCAACTATCCTGCCAGCTTCAAGTGCCACATGATGAAGGAACTGGGTCGTCTAAGGCAGACGCAGCACTTAGATGGTGCAGCTGCCCTGGACTTTGCGATAGGTGATTGCAATTATCATTCCCACACGTTCTATGGCTATTGTCCTTTGCGACCGTCAGATGAAAAGACAGGATAGAGATCTCTGAGATCGTGGGCAAGGTCAGAAGCAGGAAATATGGAGATGAAGAGCGGCATGCTGGGTTCGAGACGATCTTGAGATCGTACCATGGTATCATTGGGAGCTGTAGTATGTTGCAATTCGGTTTTGTAGCGACATACATTACACTGCAGGCTCGAGGCTGTGTCTCGCTAATGAATGCTTCTTGACATTCATCTGGTCGGATCACAGTAATATCGTGTATGCCAATACACATCTACCACCACTCGGTAAATCTGTCCATGCTTCATTCATGGACGCTGGTATTCATTTCTTCGCATAGAATGTGCTCATCCGATACTTCGTCTCGCCCTCGTATGACGTGAGATCGATCAACGCCTGTTCGCCCTCCTTGATAATCGTTTGCTGTATACGCTCGCTTCGAGGCTCAATGGTCACCTTAAATGGCTGTGGTCGCATGTTGAGCCCGTTACTACACTTATGTCAGTAGGTCGTTGGTAGCAAGCAGTGATGTCTTACGTGTAGTCAAAGATGTCCACTGGGATTGATTTTCCATTCTCATCGAAGGCAGGTCCGAGTTTGAAGCCCCACAGAAGTCGCGCGATCGTTAGCCATGTACCTTGCTCAGCCAGTGCTTGTCCCGAGCACACTCTCCTCCCCCAGCCGAATGTCATGTATCCGCGCTCACCAGGGAACGGACGTGCGTCCGGGTGATCCTTGAGATACCTGTTTGGATTGAAGCGATCAGGCTCTGGAAATTCGCGGTCGTTGTGATGTATCGCCCACACGTTGCCTTGCACCCATGTTGACTTTGGAATGAGGTAGCCGTTGTAGTAATCATCCTGTGTTGGCGCATGTGGCTGCCCACCAATGATCGCGACTGATCGCCATCGAAAGACTTCCTTCACAAAAGCACGTACGTATGGCAAGTTCGCGTCGTCTTCGAATGACGGACTCCGGTCAGGCCCAACCACACGATCAATTTCTTCCCAGGCCGGTATCAGAGTTTCAGGGAATGCGCGCATTGCCAAAACAGCCGTTATGAGCGTGCTGCTTGAGGTGTCTGAACCAGCACCAAAAAGGTTTCCCGACAGTGCTGAAATCTCTCTCGGAGACAGATTGTATTTATCTTGTTCCTTGAATAGCATTTTGGCATAACAATCATCATGGCCCGGCTTCTCGTTGGCTTCGTGTGCGAGAGAATAGAAGAAGTCGTGACCGCGGTGCGACTTGCCTCTCTTTCCCAGCCCATGCTTCCACGGAGCGTATTCGGTTGGTACCTTAGCAAGCAGTGGGAACGTCTCCAGCAACATGGGAAATGTCTTTCCTGGCACATTCAGATCCGCTGCGCGATGCATCACTGTGATAACCTCGGTGATGATTGGGTCCCTTGAGCTCGCCACTCTTCTGCCAAAGCCGATTATAGAGACAACACTTGTCGCATATCGCTCAAAATGCGCTACGTAGTTTTCTGGGGTACTCAAGAGGTCGTACGCCACGACTTTGCTTTCATCGTTCTGAAAATCCCGGTATCGCTTGACCTGCTGTATCCCGACACCTTGATGCATCAACTTTCGCTGGACTCGAAATCGCTCTCTTTGCGCAGGCGTCAAAGTATACATGTTGACGAGGTTGTGTTGGCCTGAGCCGAGTTCGGCGAACACAAGCATTCGAGGTCGTGAGCAGTAAATGCCAGCCCTCTTATCGAACAATTCTGATGCCGTCCATGCATCGTTAATCCATACTGTTGGGTTTCGTCCGATCCAATATGTGATCAGTGGTGTGTTGTATCTCTTCGAAAGCTCTTCGAAGTATATCCAGGGCTTGTTGTCCGGTAGCTGGAACGTGTTGCCGACAATGGGATACGGGAAAGGACCAGGAGGCTGTAAAATCAGACGCTTCCTCATTTCGAGGGATGAAGAACGTTCCTCACCATCTTTGATCTCATGTATAGCATCCACGCATAATCTGCGAGTACACCAAGAGCGGCCGTAATGAACGAGGCCAGCACGATGTTCGCAGCGCCAAACTTCGAGATGCCATGTTGCAAATAATGCAATGGCAATGCCTCGAAAAGCTGCTCTATCGCCATGATTGCTTTCGGCGCTTGTAGACCTGGAAGCTGCAGATTGACCACGACCAAGACTTCGTTACCACTTTTCCACGCTATGTCCGTGTTCGTGTAAAAGAGTGTGTGCGACAAAGCCAATTAGCGAACAATTGAAGCTATTGTTTCTTGCTTCGTGCGCCAGGCTGCCAGGCGAAGACCGGGGAAGTTGGCACCCCACATCACGACGGTGGGGCATGGGGGCCGGCTAAAGTTTGCCAGGATCAGTGCATGTTCAGCGTGACAATAGTTCCGTGTGTTTAATGCTTGAGGCTGGTAAGTCGAATAGTTTGGTGGTTTTGACGCATTGTGGAATCGCAACGCGTCCTGTCTCAGATCGTCAACATGACCTCCCACCTTAGCGTCAACTGAAAGCAATCCTACCAAGTGTCGACTCAACACGCCTGGCACGCACATCCGCCTCTAGCTGGGTGGCAATCTGAAGACATGCACTCGTTTGCCATGCACGTTTATCTTAACATTTCAATTAAACCTATGTTCTTTTTTGAATAATCTGCATATAGAAGATTAGGCCTTTCCAGGGGTATTTGTTCACATTGAACGCTTGCTAGAAATGCAACCCGGATAGCGACTGGAATGACTAGTTGTACCAAAGATTGTTCGCGACGCGCTGGTGACGGAGCTCGGGAGGCGAGGAACCCAATGAATCAGACTTATGTTGCAGACAGGTATGATCTAGCTTCTACATCGGGATGAAGTGCAAGAAGCATTGTTGATCTCCTGATGCAACTATTTTAGTTTCGAAGGGCCGTCATATTCATCGGTCACACACTAGACATCTCGAAACAGAGAAAAGTGGACAAATGTAAAGAAGGTAGCACCTTGATTCTGATCAGAAACCTTCTTTACATGCCATATGATCACGACCCTTTTCTACACGCGTGTTGTCGCTAGCACTTGTGCAGTGAATGATGCAGCACGTGCGCTATGCTAGCGCTGTTCAGGTTAACAAACTCCACCGCGTCGCGTCCCAGGTGAAATGCCTTTTTGCAGTGCTAAAAATTGGATGTGCCTAAGGAATGATTTGGATCGTTCTGTTGTCGCTTTGACAGCGGGCTTCAAAACCTGTCATTAGCATATCTGTTCCCTTGACGGTCATGGTTACACGGCTTTATCAATCCGACAGTACGGTCAGCCACTATATCCTCGTCATTGGCAGTAACATCTTGATAGGTCAATGGCACGGTCACATTCAGAGCACTGAGCAGCATGTGACTTATCCAAGCCAGGCGGTCCACAGATGCATAAAATTATGCTTCGTACCACACCTGTCTAGGCGCTTCGACAACCACCGCGAATGCCTCAGGGATGGTACACAACTAGCATCAACCATTTGGCGCTTCCCCCCCTGTACAACTCTGCGCAGGACCAGGTATTGTCCTAAGTAATTGGTTGGCTAGAGAAGATCACTTCCCCCACAACCCCACACTCCGATGCTTACAATCCTGGGGTAATGCAGACTAAGCTTTTGATGGACACATCCGGCACAAATTGGCACACGGGCAGCATCCTGGCTCCTGATCTGCATAATGCATATGGAAGAACAGAGCATGTGGCAATACCTTGCTGGCATGGCATATCTACTCGTACTGATACTGCGGGCTGTACTCCTTCAGCATCTCCGCGTCACGAAGAGCGCATTTTGTTTGTTTCAGTACTCTTTCGCATTGGCCAAGAAACATCGCTGTCCTCATCATGCCGCCTGCAGTAACCACTGGTTTGCTTCAGAATTGGAAATGTCTGCTTGCTTGTACTCTGGTGTCGATGAGTCCATTTCAGTATGGCATCGACTTCGGCGCCATAGGCGGACTTCAAGCGATGAAAGGCTTCCTTGAGGTTTGTGGGCTATTCACCACACCGTTCATAAGGCTAACGAGAGTTTAAAGGTGTTCGGACACGCAGATCCACAGTCGCCAACCGGTTACAACATTTCACCTGAGCGACAACAACTGATCTCGTCTCTGATGACACTTGGTGCATTTTTGAGCTCTTCGGCTGCTGGTATTTTCGCGACTAAGCTAGGTCGCAGACAATGTCTGTGGCTCGCTTCTTTGCTTTGCTGTGTGTCGAACGTTGTCATGATGACCACAACTAGCCTGGCTGGCTTGTACGCTGGGCGTCTGCTCATCGGTCTTGCAAATGGGTGGTACATGACTTACTCGCAACTATACATCCAGGTGAGCTTCTCGACAATTCCTCTGAAGATGCTATGTTCTAATACATGCGCAGGAATGTACTCCAGCTCGCTATCGTGGTCTCATGATATCGGTGTTCCAGATCTGGACTTCAATCGGCACGCTCATCGGTACCGTGATCGACAACGCCACACACGACATCGATGGCAGAAACTCCTATATTATTCCTCTAGCCACTATCTACTTCGTCCCAGTAGTCATTTCCATCGGCTTATTCTTCATTCCCGAATCGCCCAGATGGCTCATGCTCATGGACAAGCCCGAGCAAGCTAGCAAAGCCATGCTATGGCTTCGCCCCGACCATAGCATCGTTCCTGCGGAACTCGCGGAGATTCAGGCTGCAATCGATGCGGAGAAAGCTACAAAGAATACCGCGAACTTCATGGATATCTGGCGAGACCCAGTCGATCGCCGTCGTACTCTCCTCTCCATCGCTGCCATATCTACTCAGGCCGCGTCTGGTGCTATGTTTATGATAGCTTACGGGACATACTTCTTCCAAATGGCAAAGGTCGGCAGCCCATTCATGAATAGCTGTATCTTGGTTGCGGTCGGAGTTGTTGCCATCAGTGTAAACAGCTGCGTAATTTCGAAAATTGGACGACGTCGAGTGTTCTTGATGACTGGCTTGACTATTTGTGGCTTGTGTCAGCTTGCTGTCGCAGCTGTATACCACGTTAAACCTGGAGAAGTGAGCACAGGAAAGGTAAACATGTTCTTCCATACTGGGCTTGGGTATTTCTAACATCAAGCAGGCTATTATCGGTCTCTCAGTCGTCTATATCTGTGGCTACAATGGTATGATTGCCGCATATGCCTGGTTGGCAGGTGGCGAGATCCCCTCGCAACGCCTTCGCTCGTACACTTTCGGCATCGCATCTGCCATTGCTTTTGCTGGTGCCTGGCTTGCGACCTTCACTGCACCTTACTTCATCAATCCTGATGCACTTAATTGGGGCCCGGAATACGGTAAGCGAAGCTTTATCACAACCTCTCCTCAAATTCTGACACTGCTATAGGCTGGATCTGGGGACCTTCATGCTTTCTAACAGTGATCTGGGTGTACTTCTACCTACCCGAGATCAAAAATCGTACTCTCGAGGAGATCGACGAGATGTTTGAAGCGCGACTCTCAGCACGCAGGTTTAGGAAGTATGTCTGCGTTGGCAGGCGTGTGCCTGGCTCAGACGAGAAGGTCGTGAGGCACAGCTTAAATGGTAGTGACAAGGACGAGGTTGTCCATCACGAGGTCGTTGGCGTTGAGAAGACTGGCTGAGTAGTTGCCATATCAGATAGCTTTGTCATTCTGCACTGAATGTCCAACCAGTAGGCAAAGCACGAATAATGAACAGACCTTGATCTATCACAACACCTTTCCTCATACACGATAAAGTCGACTTTGGAGTGGACCTCACGTCTCATCGGACGCCTCATCGCTAAACTGATTTCCACAATTGCAGCATGAACACGGTGCTTATAGCTATGGCCTATTGATTGAGAATGAAGGCTATTGGTATATTTGAATTATGCTGAAACACTCGATGCCTTCTTGATAGCTTCCGGTCCAACCTCCTCCGCATGTTTCTCAGCATCGAAACCAAAGATCCAGTCTTCGCGTGGGAACTGAATGAGAGTCGGGTCTTTCTTGACCGCCTCCCAATCTGTGTTGTGCCACATGTCACGCGTCGTCTCACCAGTCTTCTGCACCGCCTTAACACGCTCATACCGAATGTCCTGATAAGCACGAAGTGCGCCGCGCACATTGTCTTTGCCAGCTTGCCTCAGCAAAGCGGCTATCGTGACGCCATCCTCGAGCGCCTGTGTTGCGCCTTGTGCGCTCGTTGGCAAGAAAGGATGTGCGGCGTCGCCGAGCAGGCAAATGCGACCGTGGCCAGGGGCTGAGCCGTAGCCACTGACCCAGTTAGGAAGTGGGTCGCGGTATACCAGCTTCCAGTCCACGAGCTTCTCTTCTGGCGTTTTGGATACGATCTTCCAGCACATTGGGTCCCAGCCTTCGAGAACCTTCTTGACGTCTTCCAAATGTCCGGGAAAGGACCAAGATTCCTCGATGTCGTGTTCGTCGCGGTGTGTGAGGACCCAGCAGCAGTCTGAGCCGCCTTTTAGGGTGGAGAAGAGGAAGTGAACGTCGGGACCTAAAGCTCGTTAGCACAGAGCCACCCGCACGACTGGGAAGCACTCACCAATCCATCCATTGAAGGTATCACCGTTCTCGCAAAACTGCCTCGTCTCGGGGTCCGCCATCATATCCTTGTTTGGGAACCACGCTCTCCACACTGCATAGCCACTGGACTTGGGCTTGTCCTCATACCCCAGAACTAGTGTCCTGGCTTTGCTCCGCACACCGTCACTACCAATAACTAAGTCGCCCTCGACCTTTGTGCCATCTTCAAGCTCGATGCCTGCCTTTTCTTCGTTCTCCCAGTACTTCTCCACCCGCTGACCGAGATTGATCTCGACACCAATGCTCTTCGCGTATTCGAACACAATCTCGTGCAGTTCGCCGCGATGCCCATTGAACATGGGACTTGTTTCGTTCCTGGGTGGATTCTTCTGGTTGAGAACAATCTCACCAGTGTCATATTTGTGGATGTTGAAGCCATAATTTTGCAGATCGATGGAGATCTTGCGCATCTTCGCGGCGATCGAGCCATCGGACCAGCGATAGAAGATGCGACCTGCATTGGGGCCGAAAGTTATGATGTCGCCGAGGATCTTGAGAGAAGGAAACGATTCGTATATGACCGGCTTGTGGCCTTGTCGAATGCATTCTATGGCTGCTGTGAGGCCTCCAAAGCCTAGAACGTGGAAGTTAGATTGGAATTGTTCATGGGGCTGATAGCTGTCGTACCTGCGCCTATGATGATGACTTTAATGCCAGTCTCTGGCTTCTCGCCACTGCTCTGTGATGTCGGCATGTCTGTGAAATTTTCCCCGTGTATCTTTGCGCGGAGTGGCATGCGTCAATCTGCGCGTATGCAGGACAGCCTTGGATGACAAGGTACAAATTTCACGAAGGTGGAAGGATTACGACAAGACAGGATGAGCACAAACATACATCCACGGGAACCGGGTAAACTTTCAATGCATGTATCGTGGGGCGTATCAAATCCCGGTCTCGAGTATCTTCACTATTTCCATAAGGTCCACGGATTGCATGACCTAGGCGACATAGTTCCGATGAAGTCACAAACCATCCGCGGAGGGCGCTGCAATTTCGCGCCACACATCCTTCGCGCTGGGAGTAGTATGTCTTGTTTATTCGGCATTCAAGTGCCGTGTATGTAGCTTGGACGCGTGATACTTAGGGTGGGTATCTGGAGTCGCGACTTTGGTGTCGGAATGTTCGCCCCACATCGCTTCAATACTTCCCCGCAAGGTACCCCGCAACCTCAGCATATGTACGCTTGACCCCTTTCGTATCTAAAAACGGGCCTATCAGAGAAGCATCGGAATGTGGCGACAATGCCTTAGGTTCGCGTTTCAGGGATGTTGGTTCATGGAAGTGGACCGATGCTCATTTGAACAGAACTTGGGCCGCGGGTGAAAGACCGCGAGGGACAGTACCTAGGTAGCTTGCACCCTGGTGGGGCAAAGCGACATGAAGTATGTAGCAGGTTTGGAGTAATTATGTGGCATTTTGTGACCTTTTGTGACACTCAATGAATATGGCATCGTCGGCATTGACGCACCCAGAGTGGGACAAGGAGACAGGCGGTCTGGAAGTTGCGAAAGCCTTCGCCGATAAGATCATAGGCAAGAAGGGTACGAGGGAATATGCTCAGATGATTAGCGATTGTTAACCACAAGTCGAAGTTCTCATCACCGGCGTGTCTCCTGAGTCCATAGGATCTTCTATCGCCTTGGGCGTCGCATCTCAGGCTCCGACTCTGCTTTTACTAGCATCTCGCACTAGACCTAAGCTCGAGGAAGTTCTAAAAAATATCCGCAATGCTTACCCAGATGTCGCCATTGGTCTGGTCTCGCTGGACCTCATGTCTCAAGACTCTGTCAAAGCAGCCGCAGCGGAAATATCTGCCCTGACCGACCGCCTCGATCTGATCATCAACAATGCCGGCTTAATGACCCAAGAGCGTACCACTACTGTAGAGGGAATCGAAGGACAGTTTGGCGCCTGCCACATCGGCCACTTCTTACTCACCAATCTCTTGATGCCTAAGTTGCTCGTCGCGACGAAGTCAAATCCAGCTGGCGCAACGCGTGTTATCAACTTAACGAGTCTTGGTCATCGCATCAGTCCAGTGCGTTTCTCGGACTACAATATTACAGGCAAAGATGTTCCGTCCGAAGAGAAGAACCCTGGCCCGTTATCGCCCATGTTCACGGAGAATGGGCCAGACGGGTATAATGGGTGGGTGGCATATGGCCAGGCGAAGACGGCAAATATTCTCTTCTCTATGGGAATGAATGGGCGCTTCAAGGAGAAGGGTATCGCTAGTTTCGCTGTGCATCCGGGATGTAAGTACCGTAGAGGACTGGGCTCCGGAGTTTATCTAATAAGACATCAGCGATTTGGACTGGACTGAGCCGTAATCTCGACGCCGAAGGTGAAGCGGCGATTAGGAAGACAAGCCCGTTCTGGAAGAACCATGATCAGGGCGCTGCGACTGTGTTGATTGCAGCGCTCGATCCTGCCTTAGATGGTAAGTCAACTCGTACAAGGAGTTGCAAAAAGTGAAGATTGACTGGCTGCAGAGTCGAAAGGCATACTACTTCACGATTGCCAGATGTTCGAGGCGGCGCCACATGCAACAGATCCGAATCTAGTAGAGCGACTATGGGTATTAAGTGAGAAGCTTGTGAAGAGCGATTTCAAGCCATAGACGGAAGAATCATGAAAAAACAACCAGTGTATATTCGTCATAGTGTCAAGAATGGAGCGCTTTGAAGCGCGCATAGGAGGTACATGTGTGCAAGACACAAATTCATGTGATAGATGCGTTATCAGAGGTTTCCTGATATGGCAAACCACGCTAAGATAAGCGAACGCTTCACTTTCCGGATCACCCTCGTCATTAACTTCGTTCACTAAGAACTTGCTTCATCATTTCCAGATTCCTTATCTTGGTCATGGTCTCCGTTCTTTGAAAAAGTATTGCCCTTCCTTTGGATCGCACAGGTGCTACTGTGCCGCCCTTCAGTCAGAACATTATTAAGTGCGCATCATGGGTGCTAGTAACTGCCTCCCTCCCACACGAGAACGCTTGCTTCATGTATTTCACGGTCCGCCACCTCCAGTGTCGCTTTTCTTTGAGTTTCTCAAAACCGCGATATGCTTCTATTGGGTTGTCAAGATCGTGGTACTTGATGTGTATAATTGCTTAATCCGTCGATAATTTTGTTCTTTGTCTGTCTGCCATGCAAGCTATTGTCTTCCCCAGGAACACATCTTCCTGGCAAGCGATTGCATAACTTCAACAATTCTCAGTGCAAGTCCGATCAACCAGGCTTTCAAGTATAGTATTTATCTCTTCATGCCGGGTCCACCGTTCAAAAAGCCATATTTCTATTTTCGCTGGGACGCGACGAGAGATATCGAAACTAATCGAGTAAGGTGGACAAAGGGTGAGTACGCTCTAGCGAACACAACAGTGCTGCAATTGACCCTATCTTAGGACAAATTGCAAATACAATCACAACGATATGGTCGGGACATCCGACCATAAAAGCACATTACGCAGATTGTGCTGGGTCAAATCCAGGTCCCCAACTGCCAGACCCGAATCCAATACCTTCACAGCCATATTCAGCTGGAGATGCGCGTGTTGCTAAGGGGGGAAACATCCTACCGAATCGCTCACCCGTTATCGCCGCCGCGCAAGGGAACGCTGATATCCCAGTGGAAAGCGAGCAGGCCAACAAATTACCGTATGATTTCTGGCCAAAATTACCATGGGCACCTATGCCGGATCTTCCTGATCTGGATATGAAGATGGCCCACGATCCTGTAATTCAGAGACAATGGTTAGCCGCATCGCCCCATAGAGCCAGCGATTCCGAGAACAGCTGGTCTGGTGTGTGTTTCCTGGGTGCTGGAGGCTGTGGTGCAGCGGGACTGTGGGTTGAACTAGACGAGGCAGGGAACATAAGTGACGTGGGTAAAATGGTAAAGCTACTGTTGTGTGATATGTGCTGACAGGCTTTCAGACTATGGTGATAAAAGACGTCAAACATTATGATCCGCGATACTGGCGTGACCCTCGGAATTGGCGAAATTTGCTTCGTAAGTTGACTTTGTATGATATGCGTCCAAAGCCTTATACTAAGAGTGCCTTTCTGGCATCTAGCAAGAGAGCTAGAGAACCATCGGTTAGTCGAAGAGCGGAGACAAGTCGAGGCAAATACATGTCGCTATCTCGCCCACAGTCGCGGCCATCGCCTTCTCATGACACAAAGGCGATATCGAATCTACCTTGACAACTACAACATGGGCTCGATTTTGGATCGTTTGGATACGGCAGATGATGGTACGCTTGTCCCCGAGTCCTTTATATGGTACCTGTTGAAGGCGCTCTCTTCTGCTTGTTTGTTGCTACAAACTGGCACTGTTGTTGATGAACCGCTTCCTGAGTGGAAACCAATCACTCATCTTGATGTGCAATTACAAAACGTATTCTTACAGAGCAATAAACGCAAACACGGCAGCCGAGAAAAAGAACAGGACCGGAGCACGACACAGGTCAGACTGGCAAATAAGAGGCGCAAGGTGCAGCCTTCGGCATATGCTGAGGACAACGGATCGGACGGGACTAGGGTGAAGGGTACGGAGTGGTCGTTCGCAGACTGGGACGTAGGTTGCGAGCCTTCCATGAGCGCTTAAACGACTGACCATCCATAGAACTTTCCCGTGCAGCCCGTGCTAGCAGATTTTGACTGCGCCTTCTACAGCCTCGATGATGGCAACTGCCCGGTGTCAGATAACCCAGAAGACTTTATTTATTACCAAAACATCACAAGGTACCCGCCAGTAAGCGAATCCACTCGCGCTTTTGTCCTGCATCGAGCTGATATCGCGTAGGAACAGCAGCAACAGTGGGGTCCACCATGGATACGTTTGAATGGGAAGACCGATGTGTGGAGCATTGGCTCCGTTATCTACGCGCTCATCGCAAGAAGCAATATTGAACTCGGACCAGTCAGGGAAGATACGGTGGTGAGGGATGTTCCCTTATCGTCACACCAGCACCCCGAAAATGAGGAACCGCATGACATGTTTACTGTGCTGAGTGGAAACTTCTATCCCGCTTCCCTAAATCGTTCTGCTGAGATCAACGACTTGGTGAAGTCCTGCCTTGAATGGAATCAGGATAACCGACCAACTCTTAGGCATCTTCTAGAGACAGCTGAGACACAGTTGAGAAAGCCGGGTGTGAAAACGGAATTGATGGACTGGGAGGGATTTGAACTTCCGAACGATGCGGAGCTGTTTGAGTTGGGTGTTCCGGCGCAAGATGCCCTAGATGCTCTGGACGGTGTGGATTGAGATTTTCGGTGATTACATGAGTGGGTTTAGGGCAAAATATGTTGGGACAAGTACGAATTATGGTCATGTTTCTGCTGGCAGTGAAATGCTAACATGTATATTTCGACGTGGCTGAGAATAGCCACGCTCTCGCGTTGCAAATATAAGCAAGATTTAGCAGCGGGGAAAGATACATATGCAAACCGTGTTTCTAGCCACTTAACAGTTTTCACTAACGTGTATCCTAAAGAAGATCAAAGGAAATTTTAGATTGAACTCGACTTTGGGATCTTCTCCGACTGTTTCTTCGCTCCTAAGACTTGTGTCATAGTCTTTCCATATCTCACGTCTTCTGCCTCGAGAGACACGGCAACACCGTCAACAATCCAAGGCTGCGACTTGGTGCCAAGGTGCCTGTTTTCGTTCGTTAGGTCTTTAGCTTTTTCTATCAACTATGTGGCGCTACAAAAATAATAGACCTTTATATGTTCTCGAAATACGTTCAATTCTAATCCGCCAATGTTCACCTATATTGCCAGTACTACATACTGCGCTGTAATAGTGCTGTGGGCTGCAAGAGTCGCCTTTTACTAGGTAAACCATGATGGTCCGCCCTTAGTCTTAGTCTTATCGGCCACGACGCTGGCGACGTTGCATCGGCTGGTTCATCCTAAATTCACGGTCTCGACCTGAACTGACCGGAGATTGTGAGTTGGCAGAGTGATGTTCCGTAATCCACGCATCGATCTGGGGTTTGAGCCACACCAAAGTGGGTCGATCGTCTGGATCAAAATTGAGGCAGCGCCTGATGATTCGCCGAAGCCGTGGAGAATACTTGCTGACCGTCGGGAAAACACGTGTCGGCCAAGGATCCAGGCCTTCTTCAAGCCGCCCAGTCTCTATGTCGCACAGATAAACACGTCTATTATCCCGAACAATCATCGGTCCTAGGTCCGCATTATCTTGTCCGTTCATCATCAATTCCAGTATTACAGCGCCACTATTCACAATTAGCAAGTCATCAGTATGACTTCGTACTTCTTGAGAACTTGCATTTGCCAGATATCGGTCTTCTGATTTAGTGGGTGAGGTGGATCCGATCTTCCGCGTTGGTATTCCTGTGCCAGATAAGTCCTACCATTTGCACGCGCATGTAAAATTCTATGCTTACTGGTGCATAAAACTTGAGATCGCCGAGATCCGCTACATATTCCCGTGGATTGTCAGAAACAAATTCCGGGCCTGTTTGAACCTCACCCTGGGCATCACGGGCCTGAGGCAATGGGAACATCGACAGTCCATAATCTGCTAAAACGAACTCTGGAACCTATGTCTGTGAGCTTTGACACGTAATTCATTGGTTATCTAAAAAAATACTCACGTAGTTCTTCTCTTCTTGGAGCTCGAGGAATATGTTGTTCATCTTGATGTCGAGGTGTGTGATAGGCCGCCAGTCTTCGCGTTTGGCTTCTGCCGGGTCGACTTGCCCCAGATGGAGGATCTGACATGCAGCGACTAGACTACGGAACACTCGCCATAGGTAATATTCTGGTATATTTCCCGGCCTTTTACCAGACTTTTGCAGACTAGAGTGCGCGTAAATAATGTCATCAAGATTGCCTCCTTCGTAGTACTCGAGATAGAGCCTAAACCGTTGTTGGCGCATCATTAGTCTGTAACCATTATGTTTAACGAGATTGCTGTATCCGTCTAAGCCATGAGCAGGCCTGTGACTATCGATGATTCTGTGGATCTGAATTTCCATTGGGAGATTGGCGTTTTGCACTTGCCGCCACATGATGGGATCGCGCCATGTATTGCGGTCAAAACGCGTCTCCTTGATTACCATGCGCTGAATTGTATTAGCCGATCCGACTGCTAAGTCATACGTCTACCACTCGCCTTGTCGATATTATCGTTTGCATCTATGCGGCACCATAGGCCCACACAGCCATTAGCCCCAAATCCAAAGGGTTTGGCATTTTCCCAGTTATGCTCGCCTGTAGCAGGCCACATGAATGGCTTAGTAGCCAGCCATTCACCCCTTTTCTCTTCATCGTTGTCTATTTCTGCCATACTCCATTGGAGGGATTCATCGCCCTGGGGCTCTGGATGCCACGGTTGCGGTGGCCAGAACGAGAAAGGATAAACACAGGCCGGAGGTGGGGTAGCAACAGCTCCATGAGGATTTCCTACTCCAGCGGCTCCGGGAGGAACTAAGGGAGCGCCTGCAGCTCCATTCATGACCAGAGGAGCTGCAGCTGCAGCTACCGGAGCAGGTACAGGAGGGACTACAGGGCCGGGAGGTGCAGAACCAAGGACCAAGCCAGCAGCGTTTCGCTGGGGCGGTACAACTCGATTAGCCATGGCGGCTGTTCTGTCGATTGCCAGATACGGATGCTGCGGTAACGCTGGCATATGGGCCGGGAATCCTGGGAGTGTGGGACGATGGGCAGCAGCGAATGCATTGTAATAGTTTCGTAGCGCCGCATCTCCGCTCCAAATTGTATTGATAGTGGTAGTCATTTGAGCTTCCGGCACTCTGTCAGCATATACACGAAAAATGACATGTTGGACCATACCTGTCGTCCATGCTGGCGGCCTCGTTGCCTTCCAAGCCTTCGCATCGTTGGTGAAGTATGTTACGCCTTTCGTGTATGGAGGGGCCATGGTATCGCATTCGAGATTTTAGTTACTATGGGAGTCGTAGCACTTACGACTTAGCAAAAATGGAAGGCGATTGTGGTTTTGGCGCACATTGTAGGTAACGAGATCACTCTTTGTTGTGATGACTCTGCTCGCACAAAGAAAGCCGCAAACGGATCTTGAATGCAATTGTGCTTGAAAATGACATGAGATGGAGCAAATCAGTGTACAAGATAAACAATGGGCCAGTCATGGGTGTATGTAAAGCTGAAGAGTGCATTGGTGTACATCACGTGCGCATGTAGGCACCTAGGTATACTCTATGTGTTGTTCACGTGGTCAGTCCAGGCTGCGGACATTGCTATCCCAACATCGAATTCTAAGCATACCAGAAGATGTTTTTGAGGCACGTATCGTGAAATGAGTTGGATGATTCTGTGCAAAGGTGGTGTGACTCGGGTGTTGCTATATCATGGCGAGAAAGAAAGTTGACGTGGACGCAAAGCGCGCGATCAGTGCTAGACCCGATTCGAAGTAAGAGAAGTGAACCAAGCATCATATCAAATCTCGACTGAAATGATGTACAGATTTAGGAAGTTGATGAAAAGAGATGACAAGGGCGACAGGCGAGGAGAGAGCGACGGAGTTCTTTCCGGGCGTGGTCCGCGCGCAAGGGGCAAAAACCTCCCGCTTAACCATTCATGACCTTCGACAACGACATTATTGCTTGCTTAAATGGGTCGCGGCCAAAACGCTGGATTAGAGACGAAAGCCCCGAAAAGACGACCAAACGCGGCTGAGTCACCAGATCGACTGGCGGGACCATCCTCCATCTTGGCGCCATGAATATCCAGGTCGACCTATCGCCGGTCTCAACCAACATAATATGTCTCCATCGAGCTTGACTAAGTTTTTCAATCGATAACATTTTGCATCAGTGAGTAAATCTCGGTGGTGGCTCTAGCATGTCTCTTGCGACGCCTTCGGGCTTCCTGGTGCTGTCGGGTTGTCCCATTTGCCTCTGGATTTCAACTCGCTTATTCTTCCATGGCTTCCGCTCTCCTTCAAGTTATTCGCTTATGTCCGCGTCTTGGCCTAGCCGCCGGTATGTTGTTCGTGGCACATGGTCTTGGATCAGCGAATGTTATGGATGTAATCTACGTGGTGGTACGCGGTTGATGCGTCATGTATTTAATTCCGGTGTTACATTCTCGGTTTCTAGTCTGTCCTTGCTATGAAAATTCAAACTTTGTGTCACTCACGAGCGCTCTGCACTATGCAAGCTCTGGGAAATGCGGGGACCGTATTAAATAGATGACGATGGAGGAAGCGACTCTGGTAAGAGGCTGCACCACGATGACTGCTTCCCTCTCCGTTAGCGTGACGCCTACTACGACGTCTATGGACACTACCGCGCGCTTGCTGCCTGGACTACCACGGGTTGTTCGGTATGAGTCACACGCATAGGACGGGGTCATGTTATGCAACAGTGACGCTATCTTCGTACATTTGTTGACCACGGTCTTGGCCTCCTCCCCTACCTAAAAAAAGGTATGCTATCTGAAGCTTAATTCAGTAGGTATACTTGACAAGATGGAAGTTCTGTTAGCTACATCAAGTACCATTATATCTTTTTCCCCCCCTGATGCACGAGAGCAATGACTTTCAGGCGGTCCGAGATAGCTTTCCCTCAACTCATCCAAATCTACGACAATCTTCTCTACGACCACATTCTCGTCTCTCAGCAACACTCTCAGGACATGCATCCCAGTGCATGTCAGATCAAACTCATGTTCTCGAACCCAGACGCAGTCCATAACGTAACCCAGCCACTCGCGAGGCAAATTGCCAGGTTTCTTAGGCTGCTGCACAAGCCTGTGCGTTTCGAAATCCTTACCATCGAGCGAAAGTCCGTAAGTCATCGGCTTTTCCGGATGAGTGTCAAGCGTCAGCGTGAAGTATAACTGCAAGATCGCTTTCGGCGCCGAAGTGAAGGTGTAGAACGGATACACCAGCTCGCAGCTCCCAACGTTTGAGTCGCGAAAGCTCACAGATCCACTTGATTCACGGCCGAGATGCGGATGCGTCCGCACGCCTACAGCGTTCTGGTTGGCAAAGCGAGACGCTGGAATGGACAACACTCTTTCCGCCTCCACATGTCCCGAAAACTCAGCGGGTATGCGGCGGTTAACGATCGGGACATGGATATGTTCGAAGTCGCCGAGATCGGTTTCTAAGATGAGTAGTACTTCATCCGAAAAGTTCGCCGGTACGTCGGTCCAGTTAACGGTTACATCGATTAGCGCATCACATTCGTCTTTCGCATCGAGAACTCCGCTTTGCTGAAGATGCACCCATAGCACCGGACTTGCAATCCTCCACTTCACCGTCTTCGGACCGCGCAAATACAGCTCGAACCTCCTCGACCGCGGCCCAAAAGGCTCCATGACCGGCAGCGTAACGCCAGGAACCAGATCCCTGCGTGAAGGATGCGTGCGATCGCTTTCCTCATTACATAGGCCCGGCCTCACGCCTTCGTGTCCTTCGACAGCGATACCGATGTTGCCAGCGATGGGGTTGGATGCTTGCTGCGCTTGCACAAGACTTAGCCCGCTTATCATATCTCGCGATGGAGCGTGCCAGGTTGAGCGGTATCCGAGGTGCGGCTGGCGCATGATATGATTCCACTTGCCGTCGAGCAAGGCGTGGTATTCTTGTGAGAGAGCGAAGTCGGCTTTGAAAAGAGCGATGGACGTGTCAAAGAAGTGATTTGCGGTGTTTCGGCGCTGTTTTGCGTAGAGGGCGTTTTTAGCGCGGTGGATTTGGAGAGAGACGTAGATTTGCGATGCTTTTATGGGGTGCAGGACGAGTTGGAAGATAGAAGGACGGGTTTGTGAGGTGGCTTGTGCGTGGAGAGATTCGGCATCATGAAGGAGCGTGGTCCAGGCTGAGAGTATTTTGTCG
>Ga0265780_10000345_pt1 | contig 72878 bp, 66 predicted proteins | sample P1T30metagenome_FD_192432 | JGI IMG/M metagenome (GOLD analysis project Ga0265780, IMG submission 192432) | Plant litter microbial communities from East Loma Ridge, Irvine, California - P1 T30 | ecosystem: Environmental > Terrestrial > Plant litter > Unclassified | place: USA: California...
TGATGTTCGAGATTTTCTTGTCGCACAGCAGGACGAATGGATTGTCCTGGATGACAACCTGCTTGTCCGGGTTGTTGATGAAGTACGGGGACAGGTAGCCGCGGTCGAACTGCATGCCTTCCACGATGTCCAGCTCGTCGTTCAGCGACTTGCCGTCTTCCACGGTGATGACGCCTTCCTTGCCGACTTTTTCCATCGCTTCAGCGATACGCTCGCCGATCGAGTAGTCCGAGTTGGCGGAAATGGCGCCGACTTGCGCGATTTCTTTGGTGGTGGTGCATGGCTTGGCCATTTTGGCCAGCTCTTCGACGGTGGCAGCAACTGCCTTGTCGATGCCGCGCTTCAGGTCCATCGGGTTCATGCCTGCGGCAACGAACTTCATGCCTTCGCGCACGATGGCTTGTGCCAGTACGGTCGCGGTGGTGGTGCCGTCGCCGGCGTTGTCGCTGGTGCGGGAAGCGACTTCCTTGACCATTTGCGCGCCCATGTTCATGAGCTTGTCTTTGAGTTCGATTTCTTTCGCAACCGATACACCGTCCTTGGTCACGGTTGGCGAACCGAACGAGCGCTCGAGCACGACGTTACGGCCTTTCGGGCCCAGGGTGACTTTGACTGCGTTGGCGAGGATGTTGACGCCTTCGACCATTTTGGCGCGCGCTGCGTCGCCGAAGATTACTTCTTTCGATGCCATGTTTTAGCTCCGTATTCGAGTTGATTATTTGAGGGAGAAGTGCGGAGGGAGATTACTTGACCAGGACGGCCATGATATCTTCTTCGCGCATGACCAGCAGTTCCTGGCCATCGACCTTGACGCTCTGGCCGGAGTATTTGCCGAACAGGACGCGGTCGCCGACTTGCACTTCGAGTGCGCGCACGGTGCCGTTGTCCTGTACTTTGCCGTTACCGACGGCGAGGATCTCGCCCTGGTCCGGTTTTTCGGCGGCTGCGTCCGGGATGATCAGGCCGGAAGCCGTTTTGGTTTCCTGGTCGAGACGCTTGACGATGACGCGATCGTGCAGTGGGCGAAGGTTCATGCAAAACTCCTTAAAATTCAGTGGTTTGGGACAGCAGATACGGCCACCGCAGGGTAGCAGCGGCTGGAAAGTGATTGTTAGCACTCTCTGCTAACGAGTGCTAATTATAGGGACGACTATAGGCTATTTCAAGGCGCTTCGTGCTTTATTTAACTTATGCCATTTGATCTGGCGCAAAGCCTGCGGACGTAGCTGTGCAATGAAAACTCATCCATAAAGGCCCGATTCGGTTGACGTTCAAACCGTGTGCGTCCTATAGTGACGAATGATTTCTGAATTCCACGACCTCTCCGACAAGATCGACCAGCTTGCTGCGTTGACCCAGACCCTGCGCACTGAAAACTATCTGCTGCGCCAGGCCAATACCCTCCTCAGTGCCGAGAACCTGGCGTTCCAGCAGCGCCTGGCCGAAGCCCAGCGCCGCGTCGAAGCCTTGCTGACGCAATTGCCGCCGCTCGATGTACCCGAGCCTGCCGCAGCGCCTGCTGCCAATACCACTGCCGAGGCGCCCCAATGATCCATCTCGACGTGACCATCATGGGCCAGCCCTATCGCCTGTCGTGCCAGGAAGGCGGCGAGCGCACCCTGCGCGAAGCCGTCCATTACCTCGACAGCAAAATGAAGGCCCTGCGCGACTCCGGCAAGGTCAAGGGCAACGACCGCATTGCCGTCATGGCTGCACTCAGCGTCGCTGCCGAATTCCTGTCGGTGAAATCGCCGCAAGGTCCCTTGTCCGACCTCTCGATTCTGGAGGTCAGGCAAAAGATCGAAGCCATGCATATCGTGCTCGACAGCGCATTGACCCCGCAAGAAAATTTGTTCTGACGGCCAAATTCGTTTGACATGAAGCGTCAAGCGAGTAAACTTCGTCTCACCCTGCGGTGTTCGAGATTGCCATATATTCCTTGAACCATTTATGTGCACCGGTTGCGGGATTATGTGTGGTGGGAGTGATCGTCGCTCGTTCGATGAACCCGAAACTGTACTAACTGCGACCACCTTGAACCGTTTGGTTCGGGATGCCGGCATAGAACGGCACAGGCGGGGTACTTATTCGTTACAGGCACGATGAAAACGGCTGCGTATGCAAATACGCGGCCTTTTTTTATGGGAGCGCGATTACGCCGCCAGCCATTTTTGCAGCAGCAGGAAATCCGCCCGTTCCACTGGCGTGATCGACAGCCGGCTGCCTTTTGCCAGGATGCGCAATTCAGCCAGGTCCGGCTCGGCGCGCAAGGCCGCCATTGGAATCAACGTGCCTTTGCTGGCAAAACGGATATCGACCGAAAACCAGCGCGGCGTTTCCTGCGTCGCTTTCGGATCGAAGTAGTACGCACCCGGGACGAACTGCGTCGGATCCGGATAGGCGTTGCTGACGATTTCCACCACGCCGACCACGCCGATGTCCTTGCACCCCGAGTGATAGAACAGCGCCAGGTCGCCCATGCCCATCTGGTCGCGCATGAAATTGCGCGCCTGGTAGTTGCGCACGCCGGTCCAGGCGATTGGCGTGTCGGGCCGCGCTGACAGGTCGTCGATCGACACATCGTGCGGTTCGGATTTCATCAGCCAGTAGCGCATGGATCATCCCATTCTTGAAGAGCGGCGATTGTCGCTCTTTCAAGAATGGCGGTCAAATCGCATCAGTCCAGCAGGGCGCGCACGCGGCCGGCGTCTTCTTCAGTCATGGGGTGGTACACGATCATGCCCAGGTCCGGCCGCCCGTCGACGGTAAATGACGAAAACTCCATCGCGATGACGCCCACGGCGGGATGGCGGAAGTGCTTGACGCCGTCGCCGAAGCTGCGCACATCGCTGTCGCGCCACAGGGCGGCAAATGCAGGGCTGTCGGCAGACAAGGCGGCGACCATCATCTCGATCTCGGCGGAGGGTCCGGCACGCGCGGCGTCGGCGCGAAACGCCGCCACGGCAAAGCGCGCGACGCGGTCCCAGTCGGCGTTCGCCACGCGGCTCTCCGGATTGCAGAAGATGCGGCGCAGGATATTGCGTTCGCCCGGCGCCTGGGCGTCGTAGCCGAACACGGCGCCGGCCGCGCGGTTCCAGGCCACCAGGTCCCACGTCAGCGACTTGATGAAGGCGGGACTGACCGTAAGACCGTCGAGGACGCGCTGCAGGCGGGGCGAGATCGCATTGCCGGCCTGGTAGCGCACCGCTGGCGCACGGCCCAGGGCCAGCAGGAAGACGTGTTCGCGCTCGTCCGACGTCAAGACCAGCGCTTGCGCGATGCGCTCCAGGACCGGTTCGGACGGTGCGCCACCGCGGCCCTGCTCCAGCCACGTGTACCAGGTGGTGCTGATATGGGCGCGCTGGGCGACTTCCTCGCGGCGCAGTCCCGGCGTGCGCCGGCGCGCGGAGGCGAAGCCCAAACTGGCAGCGTCGAGCCTGGTGCGGCGCTCGCGCAGGTAAGTGCCCAGTGCGTTGTTCTCGGCGAGATGCATGGGGGTGAGTTCTATACCAGTATAAAGACCCTACTTTACCCGGATGATAAAGCGCCGCATAGTCCTCTCCTGACTATTCGAGGGAGAGCAAGATGCATGTATTCGTTACTGGCGCCAGTGGCTTTGTCGGCGCGGCGGTTGTCAGGGAACTGCTGGAGCATGGGCATACCGTCACGGGCCTGGCCAGGTCGGACGCCGCTGCGGCCAGCGTGGAAGCGGCCGGTGCGCGCGTCCTGCGCGGGTCGCTGGAAGACCACGCCAGCCTGCGCCGCGGCGCAGCCGAGGCGGATGGGGTCATCCACCTTGGCTTTCACCACGATTTTTCACGCTTCGCGGAGAGCTGCGTGCTGGACCAGCGCGCCATTGAAGCCATCGGCGCGGCTTTGGCCGGCTCGCAGCGCCCGCTGCTGGTCACGTCCGGCGTGGCGCTGGTGTCGCCTGGGCAGCTGGCGACCGAGGCAGCTGGTTTCCGGCCGGTGGAACCGGCTTTTCCACGCGCGTCCGAAGCGGCCACCGCGGCGCTGGTTGCGCGCGGTGTGTGTGCCTCGGTCGTGCGGCTGGCGCCGACGGTGCACGGCATGGGCGACCATGGCTTCGTGCCGATGCTGGCCGATGTCGCGCGCAAGAAAGGCGTATCGGCCTATGTCGGAGCCGGGGAGAATCGCTGGCCGGCAGTGCACCGGCTGGACGCGGCGCGGCTGTACCGGCTGGCGCTGGAGTTGGGCGCGGCCGGCGCCCGGTATCACGCAGTGGCAGAGGAGGGCGTGCCGTTTCGTGACATTGCCGGCGCCATCGGGGCAGCGCTCGACCTGCCGGTCCGCAGCGTGGCGCAGGACGATGCGGCGGCGCATTTCGGGTGGTTTGCCGGGTTTGCGGGGGCGGATATGCCATCGTCCAGCGCAGAGACGCAGCGCGTGCTGGGGTGGACGCCACGCGAACGTGGCTTGCTCGATGACGTGCGCACAGCCGGTTACCTCGGTTAGCGCTTAAAGCGCGCTGCTCCGTCCACGCCGGTACGCCCACGCCGGTACGCCCACGCCAGCACGCCCGCGCCGGCAATGATCATCGGCAGCGACAGTACCTGGCCCGACGTGATGGGCCAGCCGAAGATGTGCGTTTCCCAGTCCGGCACGCGGAAGTATTCAGTGAAGAAGCGCGCGCAGCCATACAGCAGCATGAACATGGCGCCGACGGCCCAGCGCGGGCGCTGGCGTGCGGCGTACGCCCACAGGATCAAAAACACCAGCACGCCGTCGACCAGCGCCTGGTACAGCGGCGACGGATGGCGCGGGCCGGCCACGCCGGGCCAGATCATGGCCCATGGCAGGCTCGGGTCGGCCAGGCGGCCCGGCAGTTCGGCGTTGATGAAATTGCCGATGCGCCCGCACGCATATCCGAGCGGCACCAGTGGCGCGATGAAGTCGTACACGTCGCCCAGGCGTTTGCCGCGCTTCCTGGACCAGACCAGCATGCCGATCATGACGCCGATGAAGCCGCCGTGGAACGACATGCCCCCCCGCCAGATCATGAAGATTTCGAGCGGGTGGGCCAGGTACATGGCGGGCTCGTAAAACAGCACTTCCCCCAGGCGCCCGCCGACGATCACGCCCAGCATGCCGTAGAACAGCATGTCGTCCAGGTCTTCCTTTTTCCAGCCCAGCGCGGCGATGTGCGGCTGCCGGATACGCACGCGGCCGAGCAGCAGGAACAGGGCGAAAGCCAGCAGGTACATCAGGCCGTACCAGTGCACGGCAACGGGGCCGAGGGAAAAGGCGACGGGGTCGGGGTGGGGGTGCATCAGCGGCATGTCAGTGATTCCTCAGTAATTCCAAAAAGCCGTGCAGCACGGGAGAAGCGTTGTCGCGGCGCCAGGCCAGGCCGGTTTCGACCAGCGGCGTGGCGGCTGCCAGCGCGCGGTATTCTACGCCGGGGCGCATCAGGTTCGACACCGACTGCGGCACCAGCGCCAGTCCCATGCCGGCCGAGACCAGGCCGACGATGGTTTGCATCTGGATCGCTTCCTGGCCGATCACGGGCGTGACGCCGGCTGCCGCAAAACACGACAGGATGGCGTCATGCAGGGCCGGCGATATCTTGCGCGGAAAAATGATCAGGGGGAGGGCGGGCAGGTCCTGCAGGCGGACCGGGCCATCCTGCTGCAATGCTTCAAGGCCGCTCGGGGCGGCCAGGATCAGCGGCTCTTCCAGCACTTTCATGTAGTCGAGCGTGGCGCGCGCTTTTTCCGGCAGGGGCGGTATCAGGAAACCGCAATCGATGCGGGCATGCAGCAGGTCGTCCAGCTGGATGTCCGAGGTCGCTTCCTGCAGGGTGATTTCCACTGCCGGGAACGCGGCGCGGTAGGCGCGCAGGAACGGCGGCAGCACGCTGTAGTCGGCCGACGTGACGAACGCCAGCGCCAGGCGGCCACTGGCGCCCGCGGCGGCGCGCTGGACCAGCTCACCCAACCCGGCCGCTTCTGCCAGCATCCGGCGCGCTTCGGGCAGCAGGGCGGCGCCAGCCGCGGTCAACGCCACCCCGCGCCGGTTGCGCAGGAACAGCGCGGCGCCAAGCAGCGCTTCGAGCGCCTGGATCGCTTGCGACAGCGGCGGCTGCGTCATGTGCAGGCGCGTGGCGGCATGGCCGAAGTGGAGTTCTTCGGCCACGGTCACAAAGTAGCGGAGCTGGCGCAGTTCGAGGTTCAAGCGATATGGGTTTGCATCAAATTAGGCGATTTCGATATGAGAATCGACTCACCGGGATGCAAATGATACCGCCGATGGGATAGGGAAGGGGGCCGGCTGGGGGGCCCAGTGCGGGAACTACTTGCGCTTGGTGTTTTTTTCAAACGTCCGGGCAATCCGGTCCTTGCGGCGCTGTTCGTCCACATTGTGTTCCTTGCGTTTGTCGAGGCCCAGCATTTTTTCGATGAACTCGAACCAGATGAACGCGAACACCATCAGCGCGACGATCCACCACCATGACAGTTCGGCAAATTTCCAGATTTCGAAATAGCGCAGGCCAATCAGGGCAGCGATTAACAGGATCAACGGCATGGCAAACTCCTTCGGTAAGCTCGCATCTTACAAACAAAAACTAGTGCCGTGGAGCAAAATCATCAGTTTTGTCGCATAGCGTCACCCTGAACCAACAGAAAGCCGTTACGAAGTGTTTCCAAGGCACGAACCTTGTCAAATGCACGTTAAAATGCATGCAGTCCCCATATGGAGAAGTCAATGAAACGGTCCCTGATGTTGTTGCTGGTGTTGGCAAGCGCTGCCTCGTCGAGCGCCTTTGCCCAGGCCGACCTGGCCAAGTCGAAAAATTGCATGGCTTGCCACGCGATCGGCAGCAAACTGGTGGGCCCGGCTTACAAGGACGTCGCCGCCAAATACGCGGGTCAAAAAGATGCGGAAGCCAGATTGGTTGCCAAGGTCATCAAGGGTGGCGCCGGCGTATGGGGCCCGGTGCCGATGCCGGCCAACCCGCAAGTGTCCGACGCCGAAGCGCACGCGCTGGTGAAGTGGGTGCTGGCGCAGAAGTAAGCGCATCAAGTTCGATAAAAAAACCCGCCGGCGCGAGCCTGGCGGGTTTTTTTATTATTCAGCGCAAAATATTGCTGAAATATTTAAAGCCAACGTCATCCTCGCGAAGGCGAGGACCCATACCATGCATGCTTCATTTCGGCAGCAAGCATGTCATAGGTACCCGCCTGCGCGGGTATGACGTGTTGGCGGTGGAGATTTACAAATCAGCGCACCACGTCCATCTTCGTCTTCTTGCCACCCTTATACGTAAACAACGTCAGCGCGCCATCCTTGATGTCGCCCTTGTCGTCGAACTGGATCAAGCCGGTCACGCCCTGGTATTTGATCTTTTTCAGCTCCGGCAGGTACACCTTCGGATCGGACGACTTGGCCGCCTGCATGGCCATGGCCATGGTCATGACCGCGTCGTAGACGTACGGGGCGTACAGCTGCACGTCCGAGTTGTACTTCTTTTTGTAGCGCGCCTGGAAATCAGCCATGACTTTTTCCTGCTCGCCCTTCACGCCGCCGGCTTCAGCGCACGTGACCTTTCCTTCGCCCAGGCCGTCGCCGGCCAGGCGGGCCAGCGATTCGGTGCAGACGCCGTCGCCGCCCATGAATTTGGCGTCGATGCCCAGCGCCTTCATTTGCTTGAGCATCGGGCCGCCCACCGAATCCATGCCACCGAAGAAAATCAGGTCCGGCTTCTTGGCCTTGATGGAGGTGAGGATGGCGGTAAAGTCGGTGGCCGCTGGCGTGGTGAATTCCTTGCCGACGATCTTGACGCCAGGGCCTTTGACGCCTTTGACGAATTCATCGGCCACGCCCTGGCCGTAGGCCGAGCGGTCGTCGATGACGGCGATGTTTTTTGCATGCAGCGTGCCGGCAGCGTAGCGGCCCAGCGTGCCACCGAGCTTGTTGTCGTTGGCGACCACGCGGAAGGCTGAACCGAAGCCCTGTTTGGTGTATTGCGGCGTGGTGGCCGACGGCGAAATCTGCGGAATGCCGGCGTTGTAGTAGATGCGCGAAGCAGGGACGGTGGTGCCGGAATTGAGGTGGCCGATCACGCCCTTGACCTTGGCATCGACCAGCTTTTGCGCCACGGCCGTTCCCTGCTTCGGATCGGCGGCGTCGTCTTCCATCTGCAACTGCAGGGTGACCTTCTTACCGTTGATCATGAAGCCCTTGGCGTTGAGTTCTTCAACCGCCATGCGTGCGCCGTTTTCATTGTCCTTGCCAAGGTGCGAGCTGGGGCCCGAGATTGGCGCGACGTGGCCAATTTTGACGACTTCCTGGGCAGAGGCGCTACCTGCAAATGCAACGGCGATGGCAAACGGAATGAGCTTCGTGGTGAACTGCATGGACATTCTCCAATAGTTGAGACAGGTTTTGCGTACGCCAAGGTACAACAAAATGTGGCGTTCTCAAAGCAATAAACGTCCCCTGCCCACCCATGGTGCATGCCCGGATGCGGACACCTGAAGCGGGTGCACGCACGCAGCGCGCGTGCTTACTTTCGGTGCAGATTTTGCAGGTGCGCCAGCTCCTGCGCCACGGCGCGCGACACCGTTTGTTGGATGGCTTGCTGCAGGCCGGAGCGTAATTCGACGGTCAGGGTGGCCATGGCAAACTGCAGCACATCGGCCAGGCTGTCGCGCAGCTGGTTGTCGAGCGTGGCGTCGATGCGCGCATCCAGCTGCGCCAGGATGCGGCCGGCCACGCGCTCTTCGAGCAGCTTCCATTCCGGCTCGGTCCAGCTGTCGGTGGCCATCGCTTCGAGTTCGGCGCCGATCGCATCGGCATCCGGCTCCGGTTCGTCCTGGATCAGTTCTTCGACCACTTCCGGCACTGGCAAAGCAGCCGGCTCCGGCGCTGCCGGTTTTTTGAAAGGGACGTCGGCAAATACTTCAGTCAGTACCGGGATGCTCTGGTCGAATGGCTGCATCATGGTTTCCCTGCGACGAAGTGGGTGAGGGGATGCGCCAGCTTTTTGTAGGCGACGTAACGCTTGCGACCTTCGGCCGCGTCATCCTCGTTGGTGGAGATGATCTCGAACACGCGCGCGTACCGGTCGAACGTCGCGGGCGTGCGGCGCGTCAGGTTGACCAGCATGTCGGCGTGCGGCGTAGGATCGGTGTCACTGGTCGTGACGATGATCGGGGTCTGGCTGGCCAAAGGATCGCCGGCCAGCACGTGTGGCAAAAAATCGGTATCGGACAGCGTCCACAGCGCATCGTTGAGCGCCTGCGCCTGCGATGCATCTTCGGCCAGCAGCACCAGCTTTGCGTTGGCGGCATAAGCCTTGCGCGCCAGCCGGCAGGCGTAGCTCACCTTGTCGGCGATATTGGTATGGAAATCGATGCGCGTCATGGCCGGCTCTTAAAAGCGGATGCCGGTGGGTGATGCTGGCGGGGCCTGGAGCAGCGCCGGTTTGTCGGCCTGCACCTCGACCGTTTTTGCCGTCGGAACGGCTGCCGGCGCCGCGCTTTGCACCGGCGGATTCTGGTAGCCGGCCGGCAGCCGTTTGGTCAGCGGGTACGCAGCTGCCGTCAGCGCCGCCTGCAGCTCGGCCGCAGCATAGCCCGCCAGCGTCTTGCTGCCGACGGTTACGAACGGCACCGTGTCGCTGCCGCCTGCCTGGGCCAGCCTGGCGCGGTCGGCATCGCTTGACACGGTCTTTTCCGCAAACGGCACGCCGCGCTCGCGCAGGGCGTTTTTGGCCTGGTCGCACGGCGTGCAGTTCGATGCCGTGTACACCGTGACCGGGTGGTTCTTGACGGCCTGCGCCAGTGCGTACGGCAGGGGCACCGCAGGCGTCATCGGCGTCGACGCGCTGCTGAAATCCTTGACTTCGACGCGCTTGCCCTTGCTTGGGGGCGGGGTGTCGCTGTAATGCATGACACCCTGATCGTCCTTCCACTTGTACATCTGCTGGGCCAGGGCCATGCCACTGGCCAGGGCCACGCTCAGACCCACTGCAACGAGTACCGCCGCGCGCGTCGTCATGATGACGCCTCCATGCCGCTGTGGCGGAGCAGGGCGTCGATCGACGGCTCGCGGCCGCGGAAGGCCTTGAACGATTCGAGCGCAGGGCGGGCGCCGCCCATGGCCAGGATCTCTTGCTGGAAGCGCTTGCCGGTCTCGTCGAGCGACCCGCCGCCGGCCGCCACTGCTTCTTCAAACGCGGCATAAGCGTCGGCGGACAGCACCTCGGCCCATTTGTAGCTGTAGTAACCGGCTGCATAGCCGCCGGCGAAGATGTGGCCGAACGAGTGCTGGAAGCGGTTGAACGCCGGCGGCATCATCACGGAGAATTGTTGGCGCACGTCGTCGATCAGCTGCTGCACCGTCTGCGCGCTGTCCGGATTGAAGTCGTAGTGCAGGTGCATGTCGACCAGCGAGAACTCCACCTGGCGCAGCGTCTGCATCCCGGACTGGAAGTTTTTCGCGGCCAGCATCTTGTCGTACAGCGCGCGCGGCAGCGGCGCGCCGGTTTTCACGTGGCCGGTCAGGTCCTGCAGCACGTCCCATTCCCAGCAAAAGTTTTCCATGAACTGCGACGGCAGTTCGACCGCATCCCACTCGACGCCGGAAATGCCCGATACCGACAATTCTTCGACTTCAGTCAGCATGTGGTGCAGGCCGTGGCCGAATTCATGGAACAGGGTGGTGACTTCATCGTGCGTGAATAGCGACGGCTGCAGCTTGCCGTCCACGACTGCCGGTGGCGTGAAATTGCATGTCAGGTAGGCGATCGGGGTTTGAATGATGCCGCCTGTGGCCAGGCGGCGTCCGCGCGCGTCGTCCATCCACGCGCCCTGGCCCTTGCCGGCGCGCGCATACAGGTCGAGGTAGAACTGGCCCACCAGCTGGCCATCGCGTTCGATGCGGAAGAAGCGCACATCGGGGTGCCACACCGGCGCCTGGTCGAGCGTGATCGTCACGCCGAACAGCTTTTGCACCAGCTTGAACAAGCCATTCACCACCTTCGGCTCCGGGAAGTATTCCTTCACTTCCTGGGCCGAAAACGCGTAGCGCTGCTCGCGCAGTTTTTCCGACGCATACGCCACGTCCCATGCCTGCATGTCGTCGATGCCGAGCGTGGCGGCAAAAGCGCGCAGTTCGGCCAGGTCCTTCTCGGCGTACGGGCGCGCGCGGCGCGCCAGGTCTTCCAGGAACTCGATCACGTGTTCCGGGCTTTGCGCCATTTTCGGCACCAGCGACACTTCAGCGAAATTGCGGTAGTCGAGCAGCTTGGCTTCTTCGTCGCGCAGTTTCAGCAAGGTGGCGATGTTGTCCGTGTTGTCCCACTTTTCCAGTTCGCTGAACACCACGCCCATTTCCGACGCCTTGGTGGCGCTGGCGCGGTAGATTGTTTCGCGCAATGCGCGGTTGTGGGCGAACTGCAGCAGCGGGAAGTAGGACGGGAAGTGCAGCGTGAACAAATAGCCTTCCTTGCCATCCTTTTCAGCGGCGGCCTTGGCGGCCGCAATGGCGTCCTCGGGCACGCCGTCGAGTTCTTCGACGGTGGCGACCACCAGCTTGTAGTCGTTGGTGGCGTCCAGCACGTTTTCGGAAAAGCGCGTCGACACGGCCGCGTGCTGTTCCTGGATGTCGGCGAAGCGTTCTTTTTTTGCGTCAGGCAGCTCAGCGCCGCCCAGGCGGAAATCGCGCAGGGCGTCTTCGACGATCTTTTTGCGCGCCGGCGTCAGGTTGGCAAATTCAGGCGACGCGCGCATGGCCTTGTACTTGCCGAACAGCGCTTCGTTCTGGCCCAGCGCCGTCCAGAATTCAGTGATCTTCGGTTGCGTTTCGTTGTAGACGGCGCGCAGTTCGGGCGTGTCCATCACGCTGTTGAGGTGATTGACGACGCCCCAGGCGCGGCCCAGGCGTTCGCTGGCTTCTTCGAGGGGCACGACGAAATTGTCCCAGGTGACGTTGTCGCTTGGGGTTTCCAGGTTCTTGACCACGGCAGCTGCGTGTGCGATCAGTTCATCGATGGCGGGCGTGACGTGTTCCGGACGCACTTCGTCGAAACGGGTCAGGTTGGCGAAATCGAGCAGGGGATTGGCAGTAGTCATGTTCAGTTCCTCGTTAAGTGAAAGCACCGGCGCGCGCCTGTTGGCGTTACTTGCGCTCGGCTGCTTCCACGGTATTCATTAACAGCATCGTGATCGTCATCGGGCCCACGCCGCCTGGCACCGGGGTGATGTGGGCGGCCACGTCGCGCACGCCCGCAAAATCCACATCGCCGCACAGTTTGCCGTTGTCGTCGCGGTTCATGCCCACGTCGATGACGATCGCACCCGGCTTGACCATGTCGGCAGTCAGCGTATTGCGCCGGCCGACCGCAGCGACGACCACATCGGCCTGGCGGGTGTGGTACGCCAGGTCCGGGGTCGCACTATGGCAGATGGTGACGGTGGCATTCGCTTGCAAGAGCAGCAAACCCATTGGCTTGCCGACCGTGTTGCTGCGCCCGATGACGACAGCATGCTTGCCGCGCAGGTCGACACCGGTACTTTCAATCAGCTTCATGCAGCCGTACGGGGTGCAGGGGCGGAAGCCTTCGAGTCCCGTCATCAGTTCGCCAGCCGACAGCACCGAGTAGCCATCCACATCCTTGGTAGTGGAAATGGCTTCGATGACCTTGTGCGGGTTGATGTGGCGCGGCAGCGGCATCTGCACCAGGATGCCGTGGATGGCAGGGTCGCTGTTCAGGGCGGCAATACGATCGAGCAGGGCCGATTCAGGCAGGTCTGCAGCGTACTTTTCCAGCACCGAGTGAAAGCCGACGTCGGCGCAGGCCTTGACCTTGTTGCGCACATACACCTGGCTGGCCGGATCTTCGCCGACCAGGATCACGGCCAGGCCGGGCTGGTTGCCGGCTGCGGTCAGCGCGGCTGCGCGCTGGGCGATCTCGCCGCGCAGTTGTTGGGAGAGCTGGACTCCGTCGATATTTTGGGCTGGCATGGTCGCGTCGCTGTGAAGATGGAAAGACGCGATTATAAAGCCGGTGTCCGGGGCGCGGGGTTTCGCGGCCTGGTGAGGGAAAAGCAACAGTTACGTTTGGAAACATTTCGGTGGAAAGTGCGATGTTACTATTGAGAATATTAAGTTTGTAATAAGTAATTAAAACGACATCTCTCTTGTCACCATTGCCACGTCTTATTCACCCTTTATAAGTGCCAGATGCCATGACGAATGCATTCCAACGCCGCCGCCAGTTGCTGGGGCTGATCGCTACCTCGGCCGGCCTGAGCGCCTGTGGCGGGGGCGGCGGCGATACCGCCGCAGCCACCCCCGCCGCCACGACGCCGGTCACGACAATGCCGGTCGCCGGCACCGTCACCACGCCTGCCACGACGCCGGTGACAACACCTGTCACGACGCCAGCGACGACGCCGGTTGCCGAGCCGGTGGCGACCCCTGCGCCGGTGGCCGAGCCTGCGCCTGTCAAGGAAGCGCCCGTCACCGAGCCTGCGCCTGCCGCGCCGGCCATCGCCAAAAGCGCCAAGCGCGGCATCGCCTATGACATCACCAGCGCTGCCGACATGCAGGCGCTCTCGCCAGGCGTGAGCTGGTACTACAACTGGGGCACGGCGCCGAAGATCAGCCTGACGGTGGCGGCGATCAAGTCGACGTACCAGATGGATTATTTTCCGATGATCTGGAATGCCAACAATGACCCGGCAGCGATGACGGCGTATCTCCTGGCGAACCCGGGCATCCAATATCTGCTGCTGCTGAACGAGCCGAACCTGGCCGACCAGGCCAACCTCAGTCCGGCGGACGCGGCTGCGCAATGGCCACGCTTCGAAGCGATTGCCAAAGCCACCGGCGTGAAACTGGTGGGCCCGGCCATCACCTGGGGCACCATGGCCAGCTACAGCGACCCGGTCGTGTGGATGGACGCCTTCCTCGCCGCGTACCAGGCCGCCAACGCCGGCAGGTCGCCGCAGATCGATTACCTGGCATTCCACTGGTACGACTACGGCCTGGCCGGCCAGCTCGATCGCTTGCTGAAATATGGCAAGCCGTTCTGGGTCACCGAGATGGCCAACTGGCACAGCCAGAACGACGGCGCCCAGATCGACACGCTGGCCAAGCAGAAGGTGCAGATGACGCAAATGGTCGAGCTGTGCGAAGGGCGCGCCGACGTGTTCCGTTACGCGTGGTTCATCGGGCGCATGGGCAAAGAGGGCGATCCGCATTTCACCAGCCTGCTGGGAGCCGATGGGGTGCTGACGGAACTGGGCCAGCTTTACGTGTCGCTGCCGTACAAGGCGTAGGTTTGACACGTTGAATAAAAGCCGCAGGTGCGTTCAGCCTGCGGCTTTTCTGCGTCTGCGGTGTCTGCACGCTCAGCATGGGTCCCGACTTTCGTCGGGATGACGGTGTTTGGTTGACGGCTACATCACGTGTCTCCCCTTCAAAACCGTCTTGCTGTAAAGCATATATCCCACATCATGAAATGAAATATCATAGTTTGAAAAAGCATCGGTCCACTGGTAGAATCTTCGACATTATTTGATATCGTACATTCACTACAATTGTCGGCGGCGATTCCTGCGATCGGGCTGGCACCAACAAAGGAGACGCATTACATGTCAGCCCAACTCGACCAGTTGACGACCCAGTCGGCCAACGATCCGGACACGCTTGAGACGCAGGAGTGGCTCGATGCCCTGGAAGCAGTGCTGGAAAACGAAGGGCCGGAGCGCGCGCACTACCTGATGGTGCGCCTGGTCGACCTGGCGCGCCGCCGCGGCGCCTCCATCCCGTTCTCCAGCACCACCGCCTACGTCAATACCATCCCCCTGAGCCAGGAAGCTCACTGCCCCGGCAACCTCGAATATGAAGAGCGCCTGCGCTCATGGATGCGCTGGAATGCCATGGCGATGGTGGTCAAGGCCAACCGCGCCGACGGCGACCTGGGCGGCCACCTGTCCTCGTTCGCGTCGCTGGCAAACATGCTGGGCATCGGCTTCAACCATTTCTGGCACGCCCCCACCGCCGACCATGGCGGCGATTTGCTGTACATCCAGGGCCACTCGTCGCCGGGCGTCTACGCGCGCGCGTTCCTCGAAGGCCGCCTCTCCGAAGACCAGATGCTGAACTTCCGCAAGGAAGTCGACGGCAAGGGTCTCTCGTCGTACCCGCACCCGAAACTGATGCCGACGTTCTGGCAGTTCCCGACCGTGTCGATGGGCCTGGGCCCGCACATGGCGATCTACCAGGCGCGCTTTTTGAAATACCTGCACGCACGCGGCATCGCCAAAACCGACAACCGTAAAGTCTGGGCCTTCTGCGGCGATGGCGAGATGGACGAGCCGGAGTCGCTCGGCGCCATCGGCCTGGCTGCGCGCGACATGCTCGACAACCTCGTCATCGTGGTCAACTGCAACCTGCAGCGCCTCGACGGCCCGGTGCGCGGCAACACCAAGATCATCCAGGAACTGGAAGGTGAATTCCGCGGCGCCGGCTGGAACGTCGTCAAGGTCATCTGGGGCCCGGGCTGGGATGCGCTGCTGGCGCAGGATAAAGACGGCATCCTGCAAAAAGTGATGATGGAAACCGTCGACGGCGAATACCAGAACTACAAGGCGAAAGACGGCGCGTACGTGCGCAAGCATTTCTTCGGCAAGCATCCAAAGCTGCTGGAAATGGTTGCCAACATGACCGACGACGACATCTGGCGCCTGACGCGCGGCGGCCACGACCCGCACAAGATCTACGCTGCCTTCAAGATCGCCCAGGAACACACTGGCCAGCCAACCGTGCTGCTGGTGAAAACCGTCAAGGGCTACGGCATGGGCAAGTCCGGCGAGGCGCGCAACACCGCCCACCAGACCAAGAAGCTGGACGACGAAGCGATCCGCGAAATGCGCGACCGCTTCTCCCTGCCGATTCCCGACGACCAGCTGGCCGACATCCCGTTCTTCAAGCCGGCCGACGACGCACCGGAAATGGTCTACCTGCACGAGCGCCGCAAAGCGCTGGGCGGCTACCTGCCGCAGCGCCGCATGACGTCCGACGAAGTCCTGACCGTGCCGCCACTGGAAACGTTCAAGAACGTCCTGGAACCGACTGCCGAAGGCCGTGAAATCTCCACCACCCAGGCGTTTGTCCGCGTGATTTCCACCCTGCTGCGCGATGAATCGCTGGGCAAGCGCGTGGTGCCAATCCTGGTCGACGAATCGCGTACGTTCGGTATGGAAGGCCTGTTCCGCCAGATCGGCATCTACAATCCGAAGGGGCAGTTGTACGAGCCGGTCGATAAAGACCAGGTCATGTACTACCGCGAAGACAAGGCCGGCCAGATCCTGCAGGAGGGTATCAACGAAGCCGGCGGCATGAGCTCGTGGATGGCGGCGGCAACGTCGTACTCGACGAACGACCGCATCATGATCCCGTTCTACACGTTCTACTCGATGTTCGGTTTCCAGCGTATCGGCGACCAGATCTGGGCTGCCGGCGACATGCGCGCCCGCGGTTTCCTGATGGGCGGCACGGCCGGCCGCACGACGCTCAACGGCGAAGGCCTGCAGCACGAAGATGGCCACAGCCATATCGTCGCCGCGACCATTCCAACCTGCATGCCGTACGACCCGACCTTCAGCCATGAAGTGGCCGTGATCATCCAGGACGGCCTGCGCCGCATGGTGGCCGAGCAGGAAGATGTGTTCTATTACATCACCATCATGAACGAGAACTATGCCCAGCCAGGCATCCATGCTGGCCAGGAAGCGGGCATCCTGAAAGGCATGTACCGCCTGTCGCAAGGCGCTGCAGAATCGACGCTGCGCGTGCAGCTGATCGGTTGCGGCACCATCCTGCGCGAATCCATGTTTGCTGCCGAACTGCTGGCCGCCGACTGGGGCGTGGCTGCCGATGTGTGGTCGGCGCCTTCCCTGACCCTCGTTGCCCGCGACGGCCAGGATTGCGAGCGCTGGAACATGGTCAACCCGAGCCAGCCGCAGCGCGTGCCGTACGTCACCGGTTTGCTGCAGGAGACGGATGGTCCGATCGTCGCCACGACCGACTACATGCGCGCTTTCGCCGAACAGATCCGCGCGTTCATGCCGAAGGGGCGCACGTACAAGGTCCTCGGCACCGACGGCTTCGGCCGCTCGGACAGCCGCGCCAAGCTGCGTGAGTTCTTCGAAGTGAACCGCTACTACATCACGGTGGCCTCGCTCAAGTCGCTCGCTGACGAAGGCAAGATCGACGTGTCCGTGGTGGAGCAGGCGATTGCCAAGTACGGAATCGATCCGAACAAGCCGAATCCTGTGACGCAGTAAGCTGGACTTCTGACGTAACGTTCGCAGCACCACCGCCAGCGATATTTTCTACCGTTATCCCGGCGAAAGCCGGGACCCATGCTGAGCTTGCTGAAGAGTGCAAGGTAACTCAGCATGGGCCCCGTTTTTCAACGGGGTGACGTAGTGGTTTGCCACGTGGCGTGGTGTACGCAAGCGTTTTCAAAAAAATAACGGAGCTAACATGAGCATTGTGGAAGTCAAAGTCCCCGACATCGGCGACTTCAAGGAAGTGGAAGTGATCGAGCTGATGGTCAAGCCGGGCGACACCGTCAAGGTCGACCAGTCCCTGATCACGGTCGAATCGGACAAGGCAAGCATGGAGATTCCATCGAGCCACGCCGGCGTCGTCAAGGAACTCAAAATCAAGGTCGGCGACAAGATCGCCGAAGGTTCGCTGGTGCTGATCCTGGAAGCTTCCGAAGGCGGCGCGGAAGCCCCCGCCGCTGCACCGGCTCCAGCGCCGGCAGCAGAAGCGCCAGCCGCCCCTGCGCCTGCACCCGCCGCCGCACCTGCACCTGCGCCCGCCGCTGCACCTGAGCCAGCACCCGCTGCCGCGACTGGTCCTGCAACATCGAGCGCCAAGGCCCATGCCTCCCCATCGATCCGCAAATTTGCCCGCGAACTGGGCGTCGATTTGCTGCGCGTGACTGGTAAAGGTCCAAAGGGTCGTATTACCCAGCAAGACGTGCAGGACTTCGTCAAGGGCGTGATGGCCGAAGGTGACAAAACTTCGGCACCAACCGCCGCTGCCGGCAAATCGGGCGGCTCCGGCGTGGGCCTCGACCTGCTGCCATGGCCGTCGCTGGACTTCACCAAATTCGGCCCGACCGAATTGCTGCCGCTGTCGCGCATCAAGAAAATCTCCGGCCCGAACCTGCACCGCAACTGGGTCATGATCCCGCACGTGACGCAGTTCGACGAAGCCGACGTGACCGACCTGGAGCAGTTCCGCGTCGATTCGAACGCAGCGCTGGCCAAGGCCAAGTCGACTGTCAAGCTGACCATGCTGGCCTTCGTCATCAAGGCCTGCGTGGCTGCGCTGAAAAAGTACCCGGCGTTCAATGCGTCGATCGACGAGACCGGCGCCAACCTGATCCTCAAGCAGTACTACAACGTCGGTTTTGCAGCCGACACGCCAAACGGCCTGGTGGTCCCGGTCATCAAGAACGCCGACACCAAGACGATTTCGCAGATTGCCACCGAGATGGGCGAACTGTCCGCGCAGGCGCGCGACGGCAAGCTGTCGCCAGCAAACATGCAGGGCGCGAACTTCACCATTTCGTCGCTGGGCGGCATTGGCGGTACGGCCTTCACGCCAATCATCAACGCACCGGAAGTGGCCATCCTTGGCTTGTCCAAATCGGCCATGAAGCCGGTCTGGGACGGCACTGCCTTCCAGCCGCGCCTGATGCTGCCGCTGTCGCTGTCGTACGACCACCGCGTCATCGACGGCGCCATGGCGGCCCGCTTCACTGCCTACCTGGCCGAAGTCATGGCCGACCTGCGCAAAACCTTGCTGTGATTGGAGCTTGAGCATGAGTACAGTGGAAGTCAAAGTCCCGAACATCGGCGACTTCAAGGAAGTTGAAATCATCGAACTGATGATCAAGGTGGGCGACACCATCAAGGTCGACCAGTCGCTGGTCACCGTCGAGTCGGATAAGGCCAGCATGGAAATCCCGTCGACGCACGCCGGCGTGGTCAAGGAACTCAAAGTCAAAGTGGGCGACAAGGTGGGCGAAGGCTCGCTGCTGCTGATGCTGGACGAAGCAGGCGAGGGCGCGGCATCTGGAGCAGAAGCGCCGGCAGCAGCGCCTGCGCCGGACGCCACGGCGGCAACTGCGTCATCGACCGCCACGCCGACCGAATCGCAGGCGCCGGCGAAACCCGAAGCGCCAAAAGCCGTCGGCTCCGGCCCGGCGCCAGGGTTCGGCAGTTTCGAGGGCAAAGCCGACATCGAATGCGACATGATGGTCCTGGGCGCCGGTCCCGGCGGCTATTCGGCAGCGTTCCGCGCGGCCGATCTCGGCATGAACACGGTGCTGGTTGAAAAATACGCGTCGCTTGGCGGCGTGTGCCTGAACGTCGGTTGCATCCCGTCGAAGGCGCTGCTGCACGTGGCCGCCGTCATCGATGAAACCGCGACGATGGCCAAGCATGGCGTCAAGTTCGCGGCGCCTGAAGTCGACATCGACGAACTGCGCGCGTACAAGGATGGCGTCATCAAGAAAATGACGGGTGGCCTGGCCGGCATGGCCAAGGCGCGCAAGGTGACAACCGTGCAGGGCGTGGGCCAGTTCCTGTCCCCGAACCACATCGAAGTCACTGCAACGGACGGCGCGAAGAAAGTCATCCAGTTCAAAAATGCCATCATCGCAGCCGGTTCGTCCGTTGTGAAGTTACCCTTTGTGCCTGAAGACCCGCGCATCGTCGACTCGACCGGCGCGCTGGAACTGCGCCAGATCCCGAAGAAGATGCTGGTCATTGGCGGCGGCATCATCGGCCTGGAAATGGCGACTGTCTATTCGACGCTGGGCGCGCGCATCGACGTCGTCGAAATGATGGATGGCCTGATGCAGGGCGCGGACCGCGACATGGTCAAGGTCTGGCAAAAGTTCAACGAGAAGCGCTTCGACAAGATCATGACCAAGACCAAAACAGTGGGCGTGGAAGCGCTCCCTGAAGGCATCAAGGTCACGTTTGAATCTGCCGAAGCCGGCGTCGCTGCGCCGGAACCGCAAACCTACGACATGGTCCTGGTGGCCGTGGGCCGCAGCCCGAACGGCAAGAAGTTCGCTGCCGATAAAGCCGGCGTGATCGTCACCGACCGCGGTTTCATCAACGTCGACGCGCAGATGCGCACCAATGTGCCGCACATTTTCGCCATCGGCGACCTGGTCGGCCAGCCGATGCTCGCGCACAAGGCCGTGCACGAAGCGCACGTGGCAGCCGAAGCGGCGCATGGCGAGAAAGCGTTCTTCGACGTGAAAGTCATTCCGTCGGTGGCGTACACCGATCCTGAGGTGGCATGGGTCGGCATCACCGAAGACGAAGCGAAAGCGCAGGGCATCAAGCTGGAAAAGGGCCACTTCCCGTGGGCCGCTTCCGGACGCGCGGTCGCCAACGGCCGCGACGAAGGCTTCACCAAGCTGCTGTTCGACGCCGAGACGCACCGGATCGTTGGCGGCGGCATCGTCGGCACGCACGCGGGCGACATGATCGGCGAGATCGCACTGGCCATCGAGATGGGCGCCGACGGCGTCGACATCGGCAAGACCATCCACCCGCACCCGACCTTGGGCGAGTCGATCGGCATGGCAGCCGAAGTGTACGAAGGCGTGTGCACGGACTTGCCACCGGCGCGCAAGAAGTAAGGCCTCGTTAATGGAGGCGTAAAAAAACCGGGGTAACCCGGTTTTTTTTACGCCTGCAGATAGCGCATGCCACTACCGCTCTTCTTTCTCTACATTTAAAACCGTCATCCCGGCGCAGGCCGGGACCCATAACACGTCAGCTGTAATCGCACTGTCGATGACTTCGGCCGCTCAGCATGGATCCCGGCGTTCGCCGGGATGACCATCTTGTGAGCTGTAGCAGCTCACAAGATCGTCAGTTGTAACTTGTCCACACCTTCGGAATCTGCATTGCGCCGTTGTTTGCCGCCTCGGCATACGCGCGCATCTGTTCAATGACCGCTTCCATGTTGGCTGGATCCGGCTTCGCCATGAAGCCCTTCAAACGCTGATCCAGTGCTGCCTGCTGATCATTCCATTCCAGTCTTGCAATCGTACTCATGCTGCTCCCAACTGCGCATCTGCGCGCTCAATTCGTTGTTAGAAAAACCAGGCTGTCAGCCAGTGTACAGGATGCGAAATCCAAACTCCAGCCTGCACACGATAGCGCGGTACCCGAAAGGCGACAGACACCGTGGCCAATGGTTCCTGGTCCGTGTCGACGCTTGTTCCAGCGCAGTCCAACCCATCATTGCCCGGCCGCGTTCAACTGTGCGCACACCGCGCGGCGCATGATCGCGGCAGATGCACGGACCTCGTCACGAGGCTCATTTTTCACCTTCTCCCTGGAGAGAAAACATGCGACGCTTTCAAGACATGCTGGCCCTGTTGTTGTTCGTGCTTGCGCCCTGCGGCGCAGCAACTGCGCAGGAGGTGCAGCGATCCAGCACCGCGGACGGCAAGCATGGCAGCAGGCCCACGACCTACCGTGTCATCAACCTGGCGCCCGGCTACCTCGCGACTATCCCGAAAATCAACGCCGCCGGACAGGTATCGTTTTCCGTTAACACCAGCCTGGGCACGAAAGGCTATTTTTATGACGGAACGTCCCTTCAGGATATCGGCAGCCTGGGCGGCGGTGGTGTGCTTGCAGAGGACTTGAATGCCAGCGGACAAATTACCGGCAGGTCCGGCACTGCCTCGGGAGGCGAACATGCCATGCTCTGGAGCGCTGCTGGCGGCATGGTCGATATCCTCGGCACGAACAGCGGTTACTCGGTGGCATCGGCCATCAACAAGTCTGGCGTCGTGATCGGCGTATTCCAGCCAAATGGCATCAATGCATTCCGCTGGAGCGCCAGCACCGGCGTGGAAAACCTGGGTGCTTTCACGCCCGGTTTATCGGGCGCCTCGTTTGCCAACGCCCTCAACGACGCGGGCCTGATTGCCGGGATGTCGAATGTGGCAAGCGGCAAGCGGCATGCGTTTGCGTGGACGCGCACCGGTGGCCTGGTCGACATCGATACCCTCGACAGCGTCGATGCGCTGCCCGTCGCGGTCGGTGCCCTGGGCGAGGTCGCCGGCAACCGCCTGCCCGCGCTGTCGGCCGACGCGTTGTACACCGGATTCCTGTGGACCCGCGCCAAGGGAATGGTCGAACTCGGCAAGGACTGCGGCACCGCCATGCTGATCCTGGCAATGACGCCCAATCTGCGCATCGCAGGCTTCATCCGGGTTGCAAACGATGGCCAGATTGCCGTCACATGGACGCCGGCGACCGGCACGCGCAGGCTCGGCACGCTGGGTGGCGCGTCGTCGCGCGGCTATGGCGTCAATGCTGCGGGGCAGGTCGTCGGTTATGCCGACAACAAAGCCGGCCAAAGCCGTGCATTCCTATGGGCGTCGAACGCCGGCATGCGCGATTTGAACAACTATCTCCACAGTGCGCCGCCGGGGCTCGTCCTCGACGACGCACTTGCCATCAACGACAGTGGCGCGATCGTCGCGACGTCGAATGCCGGGCTCGTGCTGCTCGTGCCTCATCACGGCCATCACGGCGGGCATGTACTCGGCCCGATGGCGGCGCCGGCATTGATCCAGCCTGGCGCGCAGTTCCAAGCCTCGGTCGCCTATGTGGACGAGGACCGGATCGGCACGCGCAGCGTCACATGGGATTGGGGCGATGGCGGCGCTTTGCAATCGGGTACGGTGCGCCAGAGCGATGACGCCGGCAACGCCACCGCCAGCGCCAGCCACAGCTTTGCCGTACCAGGCATCCATGAGGTAACCGCCACTGTGGTCGACCGCAACGGTCGTGCTTCCAGGGTCGGCCATACTGTCGTGGTCACCGGACCTGCTGGCGACACATTGGCTGGCGCCGGCACGCTGATGTCGCAGCCGGGCGCATTCGCCAGGGCGCCTGCGCAGTCCGGACCGGCGACATTCAGGCTGATCGCGCCCGCTTCCACATCCTTGACAGTACGGGCGGGCGCGGTTCCATCCCGTCTGGCATTCGACCTGCCCGGTTTTGTGTTCCGCAGTCAGGACGTACGTCTGGTGGAGCGCCAGGGGGCGCTGCAGGTGTTCGAAGGCAGTGGCACGGTCGGGAACAAGGGCGGCTACCGGTTCAGGCTGGGCGCTTCGGCAACCGGGTCCGGCAGCGAGAGCGGCCGCTTCGCCCTGAAAATCTGGCATGTCGATCCAGCGACCCGGAAGGAGCTGATTGATTACGACAATACGACTGCGGCATCGGGCACGGCGTCCGGAAGGGTGAGGGCGGGCAGCATTGTGCAAAACTAGCCGTTCCGGCCATCAGGACTGCGGAAACGCCAGCTGCGCGAAGCGTTCGCCGATCAGCCGGTGCGCCGCCGCATCGGGGTGCAGGTTGTCCGGCAGCGGCATCGCCTCCGCATCGGCGGCGCCGTACAGCGCACGTCCGTCGAGATAAAACAGCTGCGGATCGTCGACCGCCCGCTGCGCCACGATGCGCTGCAACTCTGTGCGGATGGCGTTCAGCGTCAGCTTGCCCGCCGCGCGCTCGGCCGGCTTGCCGGTAGCGCGAAACCGCAGCACGCCGTCACGCAGCGCGCTCACATCCGGCAACGTGGGGCCCGGTGTGTCTTCATGAATCGGGCACAGGATCGGCGAGACGATCAACAGGGGCGTCGCCGGATGGCCCTCGCGGATCGTATCGATGAAGCCATGCACGGCAGGCCCGAGCGCGCGCAGGCGCATCACGTCCAGGTTGACGAGGTTGATGCCCATCTTGACGCTGATGCGCGCGGCCGGCGTGTCGCGCATGACGCGGGCGACGAACGGGTCGAGCAGGGCGCTGCCGCCGAAACCCAGGTTGACCAGGTCCCAGCCGCGCGTGATGGCTGCCAGCGCCGGCCAGGTGGCGCTGGGACTGGCCGCGTCGGAACCGTGGCTGATGGAACTGCCGTGGTGCAGCCACACGTTTCCTGCGTCAAACGGCACGGGCGCAATCGACGTATCGGTGCGCAACGCTACCAGCTCGGTGGTTTCATTAAAGGGCAGCCACAGTTCGACTGTTTTCAGGCGCGCCGGCAAGCCGGTAAAACGGACGGTGCCCGGCAAGCCTGGGACCGTGTGCACCGTACCGGTAGCGAGGTTGATGGTCGAGACATTGCCGCCATCGACGCTGGCCTGCGCCGTGAGGACCCCGTCGACCACCAGATCGTAAATCCCGTCCGGCCGCGCCGGCATGCCGGTGTAGACGCGCTGCGTGCGCAGCGTATCGAGTTCGATGATGGTGGCGCTGGTGGAAAACACGAAGCGCACGCCGGACGGCTGCGCTTCGACCATCATCAGTTGCGGGTCCGGGCACTGCTGGCGCGCCCACAGCGGCAAGCGGTGGGGCAGCAGGCCGTGCGGCGTGGCTTCGAGTTCCAGCGCGCCGCGCAGGATGGTGGAGTCGATATCGTGGTTGTGCATGGGCGCCGCCATCGCGATTCAAGGCTGGCGCAGGACGCCGTGATAAAACAGATCGAGCCGCTGGTGCAGCCGGGCGGTGGTCTGCTCGCGCGTTTCCGACGGCGCCGAAAACAGCAGGGTGCGCAACTGGTCGCCCTTGATGCAGCTGATCAAATGCTTCGCAGCCATCTCCGGCGTGACGCCGTCGCGCAGCTGGGCCAGGATGTCCGGCCGCGCGAAAAAATCGACCAGCATGTCCAGGGTGCGGCGCGGACCGTGTTCGTAAAAGGTTTGCGCCAGCTCCGGATTGTCGCGCGCTTCGGTCATCACGACGCGCTGCATGGCAATCACGTCGGGACTGGCCATCAGGTCCATGAAACGCTCGGCGAAGCTGACCACGATTTCTTTTAACGGGCGCTGGTCGAGCAGCATTTCGCCGCTGCCGAAAAAGCGGTCGCGGCGCTGCTCCAGCGCAGCCGTGAGCAACCCCAGCTTGCCGCCGAACTTGACGTAGATAGTGCGCACGGCAACGTGCGCCTGGCGGGCAATCGCTTCCAGGCTGACCTTGGTATAGCCGTCTTTAAGGAACAGGAAACCGGCCGTATGCACCAGGTCGTGCATGCGCGCCTCTGCATCGGCTGCCTTTGGGCGCCCGGCTGAGGGGCGTCCGGCCGATTTGTTCACAGGAATATCTTGCTGTAAAGATTTACTCATGTTGTGCACTGTACCGCGAAATAAAATGAAATGCAATCGTTTCATTTCTTGACTTGGATCTAGTTTTGTCGAATAATGCCTGTCAACAACCACAATTCCTTCCCCTATTCTTTACGGAGTCGCTCCATGTCCCAGGCCGTTGAAACAAAAAATCCTGCCACCGCCCCGGCTGGCGCGCCTCCAGCCGGTGGCGCACCTGCCGCTCCCGGCAAGACGCCGCCGAACAAGCGCGTGCTCATCATCGTCGCCGTGCTGGCGCTGGTCGCCCTCGGCGCCGGAGGCCGCATGTGGTACCGCAGCGCCAATTTCGTCGACACTGAAAATGCGTACATCACCGGCCACGTGCACCCGGTCTCGTCGCGCATTGCCGGCGTCGTCACCAAAGTGATGGTCGACGATAACCAGGTCGTCAAAGTGGGCGACGTCCTTGCCGAACTCGATCCGGCCGACCAGCACGTGCGCATCGAGCAGATCGAGGCGCAGATTGGCGCCGCCAAGCAGCAGGTGATCCAGGCCGAAGCCCAGATCGAGCAAACCCGCGCGCAGAAGTCGGCGGCAGTGGCGCAGGTGGCGCAGGCCCAGTCGCTGGTGGTGCGCGCCAACCAGGACGCGACCCGTTTCAGCCAGCTGTACAACAGCACGATGAAGGCAGTCTCGAAAGCGGAAGTGGACGCGGCCAATGCCGGCCGCACCGGCGCTGCCGCCGACCTGACCGCGCGCCGCGACAACGTCAAGGCGGCCGAAGCGCAAATCAATGCGGCCGAATCGGCAGTCGATGTAGCCAAGTCCCAGGTCAAGGTGCTGCAGACCCAATTGAAGGAGGCCCGCCAGCAGCTGGCGTACAACCGCATCCTCGCGCCGGTCTCCGGGCGCGTCGGCAAGCGCAGCGTCGAAGTGGGCGCGCGCGTCCAGCCGGGCCAGCAGCTCGCGGCCATCGTGCAGGACGATGTCTGGGTGATTGCCAACTTCAAGGAAACCCAGCTGGCTGGCCTCGCGCCGGGCCAGGCGGTGGACATGAAGGTCGATGCACTGCCCGACTACAAGCTGATTGGCCGCATCGACAGCTTTGCGCCAGCGTCGGGCAACCAGTTCGCCCTGCTGCCGGCCGATAACGCGACCGGTAACTTCACCAAGGTCGTCCAGCGCGTGCCGGTCAAGGTCACGTTCGATCCGAGCGACATGAAAAAGCTGGCCGGGCGCCTGGTGCCGGGCATGTCCGTCAATGTCGAAATCGAACTGCATCAGAAGGGCGACAAGCCGGTACCGCCTGCTGCCACCGCGGCTGCGACCCACTAAGGACTGGCCATGACCAGCATCACCAAATCGTCAACGCCGGCGTCCGCGCCTGCCGCATCGGGCCCGCCGCAGATCAGTGAAAAGATCGACGGGCGGACCTGGATGGCGGTGGCGGCCGGCATGCTCGGCGCTTTCATGGCCGTGCTCGACATCCAGATCACCAACTCGTCGCTCAAGGACATCCTGGGCACGCTGTCGGCAACCCAGGAAGAAGGCTCCTGGATCTCCACCGCCTACCTGTGCGCCGAGATCGTCGTCATCCCGATGACGGCGCTGTTTTCGCGCGCCTTCGGCATCCGCGGCTACATGATCGGCACCACGTCGCTGTTCCTGCTATTTTCGACGCTGTGCGGCGCGGCCTGGAGCCTCGAGAGCATGATCGTGTTCCGCATGCTGCAGGGCTTTACCGGCGGCGCCCTGATTCCGATGGCGATGACGCTGGTGCTGACCAAGCTGCCGGCGTCGAAGCGCGCCACCGGCATGGCCATCTTCGGCCTGACCGCGACACTGGCGCCGGCCATGGGCCCGACGCTGGGCGGCTACCTGTCTGAGCTGTATGGCTGGCCGTCGATCTTTTACATCAACTGGATTCCCGGCGTGCTGCTCATCGCCGGCATGTGGTACGGCCTCGATCCGGAAAAAAAGGCGCTGTCCACCTTGCGCAACGCCGACTGGCTCGGCATCGCCATGATGGCCATGGGCCTGGCCAGCCTGACGATTTTCCTGGAAGAGGGCAACTCGAAAGACTGGTTCGATTCCACGTTCATCATTGTTTTTGCCGGCATGGCCATCGTCGGCATCCTGGGCTGGGTGGCGCTGTCGTTTTCGCGGCCGAATTCCTTTGTCAACCTGGGGCTGTACGGCCGCCGCAACTTCCTGGTGGCGACCGTGCTGTCGGCCGCCACCGGAATGGGCCTGTACGGCTCGGCGTTTTTGCTGCCGCTGTACCTGGGCCAGATCGCCAACTACACGCCGATGCAGATCGGTGAAGTGATTGCCTGGGTCGGCCTGCCGCAACTGTTCATCATGCCGTTCGTGGCCAAGCTGTCGGGCAAGATCGACAACCGCATCCTGTGTTCGTTCGGCCTGCTGCTGTTTGGCGGCTCGTGCATCCTGAACGCGTTCATGGACGCGTCGACCGGCTACGACCAGCTGATGTGGACCCAGGTGCTGCGCGCGTGCGGCCAGCCGTTCGTGATGCTGACGCTGTCGAACTTCGCCATGCAGGGCATCGCGCCAAAAGACATGGGATCGGCCTCGAGCCTGTTCAACATGACGCGCAACCTGGGCGGCTCGATCGGCATCGCACTGCTGGCGACTGCCCTGACCAACCGCGAACACTTTCACTCGGCGCGCCTGGGCGAATCGATTTCGATGTATTCGGCAGCCACGCAGGCGCGCCTGGACCAGCTGACGGCTGCCTTTATCGGCAACGGCATCGATCCGGCCACTGCAGCCCAGCAAGCCATCGGCGCGATTGACCGGATCGTGCGGCGCGAGTCGTACGTGATGGCTTACAACGACGGCTTTTTTATCATCGGCGTGACGCTGATCGCCTGCATCGGCGCGATCTGGTTCGCCGACAAGGTCAAGTCGCCAGGCGGCCCCGGCTCCGGCGCGCACTAATTCAACAACGAGAAAACCATGTCCAAGCTTATCGTTCAAACCGTTCCCGTGAAAGCCGCGCTGGCGCTGGCCGTCGCATTCCTGTTTGCCGGCTGCACCACGGTCGGCCCGGATTTTAAGGCGCCCGCCACTGTCGACGTTCCCTCGTACCGCCACGTCGAGGGCCAGGCAGCCCTCGATACGGCGCGCCTGCCGGCCGCATGGTGGACCGTCTTCAACGACGCCACCCTGAACACGCTCGAGACGCGCGCACTGCGCGACAGCCCGAGCGTGCGCGCCAGCGCCCAGCGCCTGTTGCAGGCGCAGGCCCAGCTGGGCGTGGTGCGCGCCAACCAGGCGCCCAACCTGTCGCTCGGCACGTCGATTGCCAATTCGCGCAGCTCGGCCGAGTCGGCCCAGGGCCAGGCGTTGGGCGGCCGCGCCATCAGCGGCATGGATTACCAGGTCGGCGCGCGGCTGTCGTATGAACTGGACTTGTGGGGCCGCGTGCGCCGCGTTGTCGAGGCGTCCGACGCCCAGGCGCTGGCCGCGCAGGACGACCGCGACGGCGTGCTGCTGATGCTCTCTTCCCAGGTAGCGTCGACGTACTGGCAGCTGCGCGGCATGGACGCTGAAATGGCGATCCTCAAGAACGCCCTGGCCACGCGCCAGGAATCGAACGAACTGGTGGAAGCTCGCTTCAACGCCGGCCTGTCGAACGAGCTCGATGTGTCGCGCACCCGCATCGAGCGCGCCAACGCTGAAGCGGACCTGCACGAGGTCCAGCGCCAGCGCAACAATCTGGAACACGCACTGGCGACGCTGGTGGGCGCCACGCCAACCGCGCCGTTGCTGGCGTCGGCCGACGCCGCCTTGCCGCTGCCGCCGGCCATTCCGGTGGGCCTGCCGGCCAGCTTGCTGGGCCAGCGTCCCGACCTCGCATCGAGCGTGGCCAACCTGAAGGCCGCGAATGCGCAGATCGGCGTGGCCGAAGGCGCGTTCTATCCGTCGCTGTCGCTGACGGGGAACTATGGCTATGCATCGGAAAACCTGCACACGCTGACGCAAAGCAGTGCGCGCAATTTTTCGGCAGGCCCGTTGTCGCTGTCGCTGCCGATCTTCGACGGCGGCCGCAACAAGGCCAACCTGGCCCTGGCGCGCGCCCGTTACGACGAAGCCGTCGCCAACCACGAAGAGCGCTTGCTGACCGCGCTGCGCGAAGTGGAAGATGCGCTCTCCGATGTGCAGCAACGCAGCAGGCAGGGCGCCGTGCAGGCGCAGGCGCAAACTGCGGCCGCCCGGGCTTTGCTGGTAGCGCAGGCGCGCTTCGAACGCGGCGTGTCGACCTATCTCGATGTAACCGACGCCCAGCGCAGTTCGCTCAATGCGGACCGCGCCGCGTCTCAGATCCGTACGCAGCGCCTGCTGGCCGCAGTGGCCGTGGCGCGGGCGCTGGGGGCAGGGTGGACCGAGCAGGCGCCGCTGGCGACGATTGCCTCGAAATAAGTGCCTGCGCGCGCGACACCGGTTTCTTGTCAAGGAAATGACCCGGTGTCGCGTGCGCCTCTTCAGTTGCTGATTCGACACCTCAAAACATGGCAATTGGACGTCCTCCACCCATCACGACCGTTTTTGCAGCCTTCACTTCGTTTGTTGTTTTGTCATCGTTCAGGTTTCTTACCTGCATCAAAATTGCAACAGATCAATTCTCGCTCAATTCGATTTGCGTACCGACATGCTATAGTTCTCGGCGTTGCCCAAGGGAATCATTCCCGCTCGGCAAATGCGCCCTGACCGCTCTGTCCGGTAACCAACAGCGAGACTTGCATGACCAATTCCACACAAACCATCGGGGCGCGCCTCGCGATGGGTTTCGGTGTCATCTTTGCACTGATGATCGTCCTGGCCGGACTGGCAATCAACCGCGTGGGCAGCATTGACGACACGCTCAGCCGCGTCAACGATGTGAACAACGTCAAGCAGCGCCACGCGATCAATTTCCGCGGCAGCGTCCATGACCGCGCGATCGCCGTACGCGACGTGGTGCTGGCGCCGGATGCCGCCGCCGTGCAGGTGCAGGTGGCCAAGATCAAGGCGCTCGACGAGAATTACCAGCGCGCGGCCGGTCCGCTCGACGCCTTGTTTGCCGGCGCCGTGACAGCCGAAGAAAAAGCCGCGCTGGCCGGCATCAAGGAGACCGAGCGCCGCGTGCAGCCGATGATCGACAAAATCATCGCGCTGCGCAGTGCAGATAACACCGCAGAGGCAACCACCCTGTTGGCGCAGCAGGTGGCGCCGGCCTTTGTCGACTGGCTCGCTTCGGTCAACAAACTGATCGACCTGGAAGAAAAAATGAGCCAGGACGCCACCGCCGGCGCCCGCGCCCTGTCGGGCAACTTCTTTACCTGGATGTTCGTGCTGTGCGCCATCGCCATTGCCGCCGGTGTGGCCAGCGCCTGGGTCATCGGACGCGGCTTGCTGCGCCAGCTCGGTGGCCAGCCTGGCTACGCCGCAGGCATCGTGACGAGCATCGCTGCCGGCGACCTGTCGGTGCCGATCGTCACTGCCAAAAATGACCGCAGCAGCCTGCTGTTTGCCATGCAGGGCATGCGCGACAGCCTGGTCGATATCGTGGCGCAAGTGCGCGCCGGAACTGACACGATTGCCACTGCGTCGACGGAAATTGCCGCCGGCAATATGGACCTGTCCACGCGTACCGAGCGCCAGGCCGGCACGCTGGAAGAGACTGCGTCAGCGATGGAAGAACTGACCAGCACCGTGCGCCAGAATGCCGACAATGCACGCCAGGCCAATGTGCTGGCCGAGTCGGCGTCGGAAGTGGCCGTGCGCGGCGGCGCCGTGGTGGCGCAAGTGGTGGAGACGATGGCATCGATCAACGAGTCGTCGAACAAGATTGTCGACATCATCGGCGTCATCGACGGTATTGCCTTCCAGACCAATATCCTCGCGCTGAACGCTGCCGTGGAAGCAGCCCGGGCCGGCGAGCAGGGCCGCGGCTTTGCCGTGGTTGCCACCGAAGTGCGCAGCCTGGCGCAGCGCTCGGCCTCGGCCGCCAGCGAAATCAAGGCGCTGATCGGCAGTTCGGTGGAGCGCGTCGAAGCAGGCGCACGCCTGGTCGACGAAGCGGGCACCACGATGGGCGAAATCGTCACCAGCGTCAAGCGCGTGACTGACATCATGGCCGAGATCAGCCACGCCAGCCAGGAGCAGAGCACGGGCATCGAGTCGGTCAACCGCGCCGTTGGCGAAATGGATGAAGCGACCCAGCAGAACGCCGCCCTGGTCGAGCAAGCCACCAGCGCTGCAGCCTCACTGCAGAGCGAAGCGCAGACGCTCGCCTCCGTGGTCAGCGTGTTCAAGCTCGATGCCGGCCAGGCTGCCGCGCACCAGCCGGTGAAGACGCCGGCGCCGCGCGTGGCGACAACATCGGCCACGTCGGCCGCGCCGGCCAAATCGGCAACCTCGTCCGCCACCCGCCTGGCCGCCCCGGCCCCAGCGCGCGCCGCTGCAAAGAAAGCCGCGCCGGCGCCGGCCCCGCGTCCCAAGCAAGCCACGCCGGCCAATGCCGCGGACGAATGGGAAACGTTTTAAGCACACCGCGGTTGCCTGCCTGGCCATAGCGAAAAATAAGGGCGGGGGCAAGACTTCAGCAGGCGTTGCACAGTGCCGATAGAATTTTATCGACACAGGAGAACGCCATGCGCCAGTCCTTGCACCTCGCCTTGTTCCTTTCTATCATTCCTCCATTCGCCACCGCCAGTGGCGCCGACCTGACCGCCCAGGAAGTGCGCTGGCTCAAGGCCGCCGGTCCCGTGCTGGCCTATTCCCAACAATTGAACCTTCCGCTCGACATTACCGTGCAGCCGCAGGCGCGCCCGAATGACGTGGCGCTGGCCATGGGGTTTGCCAACGGCCGCTGCAAACTGGTGCTCTCCTTGCGCGGCAGCCCCGATGCCGTGAATGTCCTGGCAGGTGTACCTGCTGCGCGGCAGGACCTGCTGATTGAAACCATGGCTGCCCACGAACTGGGCCATTGCTGGCGCTACGTCCACCACGCGTGGCATGCCTTGCCAGCCGGCTTTATCGCAGTCAATGGCGCCGGCGCTGCCAGCGGCGCTGCCCGGCGCGAGGAGGCGTATGCCGACCTGGTGGCGCTGGCCTGGACCCGGTGGCGCCATCCAGGCGCGTATGCGCAGGTCCACCGCTGGATGGGCGGCCTGCGCACCAGCGTGGCGCTGTCGGGCAACAGCCACGACACCCGCACCTGGCTGCGCCTGGCCGGCGACCCGCGCCGGTTCGGGGTGGTCACGGAGCCGTTCTCCGACGTCTCCATGCTGTGGCGTGAAGGCGTCCACCAGGACAAGTAGCCCTGCCTGTTTCCGGTTGGGATGGTTTTTAGACAAGCGTTCGATGACGCACAGATGTTTACGTGGTGCTGTTGTCTAATTGCTTCATCAAATAACCGAACAAGGGACAATTCCATGAAAACGCTCAATGCAACCCTGCTGGCCACGTTGCTGGCCACCGCAGTGACCGGCGCCTTCGCCCAGACCACTGCCACGACGACGACCACCACGACGACGCGTTCGCCCCTCGTGACAAGCACCGACACCAAGGACCCACGCAAATCCGACGCAGTCGATAAATGCGCGCAAGCTTCCGGCTCGTCGAAAACCGGTTGCCTGGTAGACAGCAAGGGTAATGTCACGACCATGGGTGCGAAGACTGCCGCTGCAGGCGCTGCAGTTGCCGACGGCACTGAAAACGCTGCCAGCAAAACCAGGGACGTCGCGCAAACTGCCGTTGAAAAAACCAAGGCAGCAGCGTCGACCGTCGCGCAAAAAACCGAAAACATGATGGACCGTGCCGGCGACAAAACCCGCGCCGCCACCAGCAATACGGCCGCCACCACCGACCGCGCCGCTGATAAGACCGCTGCTGTCGCATCCGACACCGCGATCACCACCAAGGTCAAGGCCAGCATCTTTGCCGAGCCTGAACTGAAATCGATGGGCATTCACGTCGAAACTGAAAAAGGCGTCGTCATGCTGAGCGGCTTCGTCAACACCAAAGCTGAAGCTGCCAAAGCTGTCAGTGCTGCCAAGGCTGTCGAAGGCGTCACCAGCGTGAAGAGCGCGATCAAAGTGAAGTAATCAATCCGGGCCGGCGTTTGCTGGTCATGGAAGGTAAAAAACCCCGGGTGCGCGCTGCGTACGCGGGGTTTTTTGCAACAGAGCATGTAAGTCGCGCTGGTTTGCCAATCTGCACGCGTATAATTTTCAAGTGAACAGACTAGAAGCCTTCGGCTATATTGCCGCCCAAGCCACGCGTGGCGAAATCAGCTTGCCAACCAGTGTCAATTCGGTCCTGCGCCTCAAATTGGCGCTGGACAATCCCGATTGCGCCACGGACGATGCCATTCGCCTTGTATTGGGGGAACCCCAGCTCGCTGCGCGTACGGTTGCGCTATCGAACTCGGCTGCCTTCAACAGCAACAGTGGCGGCGTTGCCATTACCAATGTGCGCGCGGCCGTCAGCCGCATCGGCTACCGCAATCTGCAAACCCTGGTGGCCAGTTTGCTGGTGCGCCAGTTCGGTGCGCGCATCACCGACCCGGCCCTGCGCGCCAAGGCCGAGCAACTCTGGCAGCACACGGCCCATGTCGCCGCGCTGGCCCAGGTGTTTGCGCGCCGCGTGACCGGCATCAATCCCGACACCGCCGTCTTTGCCGCCATCGTGCATGAGGTGGGCGGCTTTTATTTGCTGTCGCGCGCCGGTGAATTTCCGGGCCTCCTTGACGCCGATCCGGAAAACTGGGCCGCGCTATGCGAAGAAGTGGTCAGCCGCGCCGTGCTGCGCAAACTGGCCGTGCCGGACGAGGTGGTGGACGCCATCAGCGGCCTGCGCGCCGGCATGCTGGGCATGCCGCCGGTCAGCCTGCTCGATACGCTGTTGCTGGCGAATCAATATGCGCCGGTCCAGTCGCCGCTCGACAACCGCGCAGTGCCGCGTGACGCCGGGAGCATGACCGACCTGGTCTTCGATGACGGCATGCTGGCGGAGATCCAGGTCGAAGCCGAAGACGCTTACCGCGCCATGAGCGCGGCCTTGATGGTCTAGCGTTACACGGCCGGCGTCAGCGGCGCCGCGCCGAAGGTACGGTGCTTGCCGAGCATCAGCCCGGCCAGCCCCACGCCCGTCACCGCCAGGATGGCTGCCACCCACTGTGGCGACGCGAAGTTGTAACCCAGCGTCAGCGGGATCCCGGCCAGGAACGCGCCCAGCGCATTGCCAATATTAAATCCCGACTGGCCCAGCGAGGAACCCAGCATTTCGGCGTCGCGCGAGTGGCTCATCAACAGCATCTGGATCGGCGGCCCCAGCGCCAGCGCATTGGCGCCGGTTGCAAATGTCAGCAGCATCACGGCCGCTTGGGAATGGGCCAGCAAGGCATTTAGCGACAGCAGCAGCGACATCAGCGTCAGCAGAATCACCACTGCCTTGATCGGCGCGACCCTGTCGGCCAGGCGCCCGCCAAGCGTGACGCCCACCGTCATGCCGATGCCGGCCAGCGTCATCAGGAGGGGAATCGTGGTCGGCTTGAAGTGCGCCATCTCGGTGAACAGCGGCGCGATATAGCTGAACGAAGCGAAAAAGCCGGCGGTACCGATCGACGTGATGGCCATGGCCAGCCACAGCCCCGGCTTTTTGAAAATCTTCAGGTCATGCCGGAAGCCCGGGCTTGGCGTGGCGTCGAAGTAGGGCACCCAGCGCTTGATCAGCAGGACGGTCGCCACGCCAATGGCGGCCACCACCAGGAACACCAGGCGCCAGCTGCCGCTGTGTCCCAGCCACGTTCCGAACGGCACCCCGATCACATTGGCCAGCGTCAGGCCGGTAAACATGCTGGCCATGGCCGCCGCCACTTTGCCGTTGTCCGCCAGCCGGCTGGCCACCACCGCGCCGACGCCAAAGAACGCCCCATGCGGCAAGCCTGCCAGGAAGCGGGCCACCATCAATGCATAAAAATTCGGCGCCAGTGCCGAAATGGCATTCGTCACTGTAAACAGCATCATCAACCAGACCAGCACGTCTTTCGGCGCACGGCGCGCCAGCATGGCAACGAGTGTCGGCGCACCGATCACCACGCCGACGGCGTAGGCTGAAATCAGGTATCCCGCCTGCGGGATCGTGATGGCCAGGTCTTTTGCGACGTCGGGCAGGATGCCCATCATGACGAATTCAGTCATGCCAATACCAAAACCGCCGAGGGCGAGCGGTGCCAAACTTTTTTTCATGGGGAGCGGGAGAAGAGGCTGCAGGGGTGTTGAACTTCCAATACGACAGTATACCGACCCCCGGACTCTTCTGTCTTCATTGCTGCACCGAAAACATGGGCTTTGAGAAATAAATTCGGCTTGTTACCAACAGTCCGATTTGATGCGGCGCAAGCGCCATACTCTTCGGCAATTTCTCCATGTTCGCTGCGCTATCGTCAGTCCACACCGATCCACGATCAGGGCTGACAGCATGAGCGCTGTATTTCAACAACAACTGACCCAGGCGCTGCGGCACTACACCAGCGCAACGCGCCTGTATGAACTGACCGTGGGCCTCGACCGGTCGACAGAGTTCCTGGTCGAAGCTTTCACAGCCCAGGAGGCCATCCAGGAAATCGGCGTGCGCGACGTGATCGTGCTCTCGACCAATCCTTTCATCGACCTGGTTTCCCTGCTCGACGAGCCAGCCACCCTGGCCATCAGCCTGGCCGATGGCACCCGCACCCGGTTCAGCGGAATCATCATCGAGGCGTGTTTGCTCTCTTACAACGGTGGCTACGCCCGCTTCGCGTTGAAGATTGCGCCGTGGATGTGGCGCATGGAGCAAGTGCGCAACTGCCGCGTCTGGGAAGAGACGACCGTCATGGACATCATCGACGACGTCTTCCGCGCTTATTATCCGCAGGCGCGCTGGCGCTGGAGCGTCGAGACGCCGCGCTTCATGCACGACGCGGGCGCGCGCAGTTATTGCTGCCAGTACCGCGAAACCGACTTCGATTTCATCCGGCGCCTGCTGACGGAAGAGGGCCTGTGCTGGCGTTTCGAGGAGGACAAGGATGGCCTGTGCTGTGTCCTGTTTTCCGACAGCACCAACATTTGCGCGGTACCCGAAGACGCCAGCAGCAGGGCGGGCGGTGGCGTGCGCTACCACGGCGCGCGCCCTGGCGAATGCCAGGACACCGTGCAGGCGCTGTACAGCATGCGCAGCATGGTGTCGACGTCGGTGACTGTGTTGAGTACTGACTACAAACAGCGTAACGCCATCTTCGCCACGTCCCCCGGCCGCGTGGCCAATGGCGCCAGCACCCAGGAACTGGAAGTGTTCGACAGTCCCGGTGCGTATGCCTACGCCAATGCCGCCCAGGCGCGCCGCTACGCCGACCTGCACATGGAAACGCTGGAAGCGCGCAGCCTGATATGGGAAGGGACGTCGACCCTGCGCACGCTGCGCGCCGGCACCCAGCTGACAATCACGGAGCTGCCGATGAAGCGCCTGGGTCCGCGTCCAGCCTTCATGGTCACCCGCGTTACCACCATCGGCCTGAACAACCTGCCATCGTCGGCTCAGCAGGCGCTGGCGGGCATGTTCCCATCCGCAATCGACGCACTCGGCACCATGGCGCACGTGCACGACGATGAGCTGGCAGCATTGATGCGCGCGCAAGCCGTGCAGTCGGGCTACGCCAACTGTTTCGACGCCATTCCAGCCGACCGGCCCTGGCGCGCCCAGTTGCCCGACGCCGCTGCAGGCCGCGCCCCGCAACCGACTGCACACGGATCGCAAACAGCCATCGTGGTCGGCCCCAACGGCAGCAAGATGCCCCACGGCGCCAACGAAGTATTCTGCGACCGCCTGGGCCGCGTGCGCATCCGCTTTCACTGGCAGGAAGAGACGGCCAGCTGCTGGGTCCGCGTATCGCAACGCGCTGCCGGCACCAGCAAGAGCCAGTTCCTGCCGCGCATCGGCCAGGAAGTGCACGTGATGTTCATGGAGGACAACATCGACCGCCCGGTCATCGTCGGCGCCCTCTACAACGGCCAGGGGGAAGGCGGCAATTACGCCACGCCAGGCGGGAAATTCGTCCGCAAGCACCAATATGACTTGTTTGCCGGTTCCCTTGACCACCGCTATTTCGCGCAAGGCAACGTGGTCGGCGCCAACAGCCCGGTCTGGCACGGCAACTCGACCGACTACCCCGGCCACCGCAACGGCGCCGCCCAATGGGGCATCCGGAGCAAGGAATTCGGCGGCAGCGGCTACAACCAGCTCGTATTCGACGACACCGATGCACAAGGGCGCATCCAGCTCAAATGCACCAATGCCGCGACGGAATTGAACCTCGGCCATTTGATCCACACAGCCGACAACTACCGCGGCAGTTTCCGCGGCCTGGGCGCCGAGCTGCGCACTGACGCGTACGGCGCGGTGCGCGCTGGCGCGGGTCTCTTGATCACCAGCTACACGCTCACCCACAACGCTGCGGCGCGCGAACCGGCCGGAGAGAATGCCGCCGGCGTCGCCATGCTCGAGCAGGCGGCGCAGCTGGCCGAGCGCATGCATGAAGCAGCCACGACGCACAAGACCGTGGGATTAGCCGCACATGGTGAGCCCATGAAGGCCATGCTGGCCGCCGTCGCAGGCCAGGTCGGCAGGGATGGCAAGCCAGCCAGGGATGACCTGGATGTCCGGCTGCCGCACCTGGCGCAACCCATGATTGCCATCGCGGCGCAAGGCGGGCTCCATGCAGCAGTCGGCCAGGACTTGCAGCTCGCTGCCAACGACACCATCGCCCTGCTCAGCGGCGCCGACACCCAGTTCGCCACCGGTGGCCAGTTGCGTATCCATGCCGGCGAGGCCATCGGCATGCTGGGCGGCGCCGTGCAGCCAGGGGAGGGTGGCCTTGGCCTGCAACTGGTCGCGGCCCAGGACGATATCGTCGTCCAGGCGCAATCCGACACCTTGACCATACAGGCCCGCGACGAGGTCAATGTCATCAGCGCGAATGCCCACATCGACTGGGGGGCGGCGAAGTCGATCAGCCTGTCGACAGCGGGCGGGGCGAATATCACCATCGAGGGCGGGAATATCACGGTGCAGTGTCCGGGGAAGCTGACGATTCATGCGGGGATGAAGAGTTTTGAGGGGCCGGCGCGACTGCATTATCCGCTACCGGAGTTCAGCAGTTCAGAACCAAAAATCTGTGAAGACTGCATCAAAAAAGCCGCAAGCGAAGGTTCTCCATTTACTGTACGGATCTGACATGTCGAAACAATCAGACTGGCTTGTGTTACGAAGCGTATTGACAGCGCAGATCGATGCATACTTTATTGAGCGCAGGAATGACCCACCTGCTTTCAATCTCTATGCGCTTGTCGACGCGGGTCAGATTCCGGAGTCTCTACGTCAACAGATAGCAGAAGTGACGCATGAGAAGCTTTTTTCCAACACCAAAGAATACAAGATCGAAAAATATGGGCCATATCTGCTGCCGCTAGAATGCGATGCCAATTCCGAACAATTTCCAATACCTGAGTTATTGAATACCATGCAATACGGCTGGACTGTCAGCTGGCTGACTTCGAAACTGGATCTGAAAGAGCTGGCCGCGCATCTTGCATGTCACCTGAATGGCGAGTTGGAGGACGGTCGCAAGACGCTGATCAGATATTATGATCCTAGAGTTCTGGCCCCCTTTCTCGAACACATTGACTCTCAAACCAGATCATCCATCGTTTCTCCGATAGGCAAGTGGACGTATTGGGATCGCAGTCTCGATTTGCAGACAATAAGTGGCCCCGGTAAAACGAGCGTTTCGGAAAATTTGTGCACGCAAATCAAGGCCTGCACGCGTGAAGCAATGGCACTTGCCTCTGCCCCCGATCTGATCATGAGCAAGCTCCTGTCCGATTCTGATGCAAGAGAGATGTATCCATGGCTTCCCCATACCTTGTACCAGACAATCTTCACATTGGCGAGAAAAGCACGCCAGTTCGGCCTTGAGGATCTTGCAGACGTATACCTTTTTGTCTCCTTGGCGTTCACCGTCCATCCGGATTTTCACTTGAAGTTGGCCGTCTTTTTGGAAAAGCAAAAAACCATCTTTGATGGCACACATACATTCCTTGACCTGGTTAGCGAGATTTCAGATGAAGAGTGGAATGATGTTAGCGAGGCGGGCACCGATCTTCGCAATAATATGCGCCAGATTGCATACCAAAAACTGATCCACGCAAAAACCAAGGGAGCGGGAAATGGCATCTAAAAATCAGGGGGCAAAGGCTGTCAGAGCTGCACGTAACAATTCACAAGAATTCACAAATAAAAAAGTGGATCCGGCCTGCACCGATTGCCTGAACACACCCCCGGTCCGCGCCATCATACTATATCCGAATCTAGGTACGCCATTGATGATCCCGCCCGATGAAAAATATTTGAATTTTTTCATCGCGGCAGAAAACAGTTCAAAAGAATATTTTGAAGTCGTTAAAAATACGACAAACAGTTTTCCCGCGCCAGCGAGATCTGGTTTTAGGTATGTGGACAAACATCTCAGAATCCATGCAATCAGCAATAAAAAAATGAAAGAAAATACTGATGAGGGGAGATTGTGGAACGATGGCAAGTTATGCGGAAATGCCTTCGACAATGTCCAGGTCTGGTGCATCGGAAGGTTAAGCTCTGGAACAATTACAGACATCGATGGCAATATTTTTGCCAACATTCGGGAGCGGACGCTCGAACAGTATGGAAAAATCAGCGCAGCACATACTGATTCAAACGACCGCGCGGCAGAAAATGTACCTTTGGTATGGGTCTATCAGGTCCGCATTATCCTGGCCAGCATTCCGAACCTTCCGAAAGCGGGAGCAATAGCCTCCTTGGCATGGATGGTCGCATTGCCAGATACCTATAAAAAACAAGCCGCACTGAGTGAAATGTCTGATTGGGAATATCAGGACAAGCTAATCTATGATTTCCTGGAGTCACAAAAAAAGAATCCAAAGAAATCGCACTTTCCGGAGTTGTATGAATTCTCTCTACCGAATGGCGCACTAGGCTCGGCGTTACCTGAACAAGTTAAGAAAGCATCGCATCGGCTAAAGGCATGGCACCCGTTCATGATCGGCGTAAAAAAGAAGCTTGTTATCGGTCATCTCTCGGATGTCCACATCAATGTCAGGCAGTTTGCTATGGCGAAATCACAGGCGCAAGTTGTCGAAGGTGTCAGGATTAAATTGGGAAGCCGAGTCAACATAACCTTCGTCGCACTTAAAAATATTTTTGATGAAATGAAAAAAGCGGGGGCAGATATTCTTTTTATTACTGGCGATCTGCTTGATTTTAATAGAAACATCGATCCAGACGAAGTAAGTACAGACGTTGGAGATCAATGGGATAAATTTAACGTTTCGAAGAATATCAACAATTCTACGCTATATAAGCGCGGATTGGATGATATGCTTATGTATTCACTCCTGAGGTACAGCTACAGAGAACTGAAATTGCCAGTTTTCTTAACCACAGGAAATCATGAGGCTTATGATATTCCCTACGGAATTTCGCCTAGAAGAAACAAGAGCGTTGACTTAACCGGTATTCTTGAGATGACAGGTGACATCCGATCTCCTGGTAGTGAAATCCCTGTAAAGTCAAGGGAGCTACCTTCTCTTCTCGATTTAACTTTTATGCCCAAAACAGCTGAGAAAATATTTGTCAAATCCGCCGCGGAATCAGCGAAGTACGCTCATAAAAATCTGGATAAGAATGCATATTCATCAGTAAAAGCCAATGAGGGAATCGCAGCAGATCATAACTTGACGATATACGAAGCCTGTTTAATTTATGGTCCAACCTACGCGCAAGCTTTGACAAGCCAAAACTTTCTTGAAAGTAATTTCGATTGGTTCTTTACACTATTTACACCCCTTGCGGACTATGCAATCGCTTATGAATCGCAACAACTAATTGGGCTTGACTGGGGTGGCTCGGAAAATTACGTGAATCTCTCGGATCTCGTAAATCCGTTTAATGCAGATTTTCAGGGAGCTGGCATTCTACCTCGGGCCTGCGACTCAATTACGAAAATGCAAGAGGAGTTGCTTGAAAGTGCATTTTCTCGACCAAAAAATGATCCAATTCGTACCACACTACTTTTTTCACACTTCACTTTTGTAAATTTTGACATGAAAGTTCCTTTTAGAAAAAGTGGAAAACAAAATATTGTGAAACATCGAATCGGTACGTTTGGTGATTTTAATGTCGGTACGTTCGAAAAAAAACAAGACTGGCTTCACCGGAATTGTATTAACAATAATGTCCAATATCATTTTTCCGGTCACTCCCATCGTTCTGGTATATATACTGTTGCCGATCATTTCGTAGAGTCGGGAGGGGCGGGATCCAATGCGAAGACAGAAAATTTAATCTCTGGTCTGACAGGAAATGTATGTGAGCTCAGAGGGTTTGATGCCGGAATCGAGCCAAATCACCCAGACAATAAGGTAGGTAAAGAAACGAAGTTAATTGTCTCTTCATGTGGCGGGCCGATTGGAGTCCAGAATCAAGATCAAGAACTGTTTGGATATAATTTACAACTGCCCTCAGGGACATTATTGAATGAGGATGCAGTACCTCCATTGAAACTTGTTAAAACAGATACGATAAAAGTACCTTTTTCGAAACCAAGGTTGTGTGTCGCATTAGATTATTTATGGATTATGTGGCGAACGGCAGGTGACAAAGAAGGAGAGGTACCAATAGATTTCGTTCATCCCGATCCAAAAAGTTTTATCACGGTACCTAACTCGATGCCAAATTTCTTCTGGGTCAAATTAGGAAGGAAAGTTGACGCGTTGAAGTGCATTTCAAAGATTAATTTTTATATACATATTAATGATAAATTTCAAAAGATAAGTATGAATTATAAGGCTTTTACGCCAGGTTCGGATTTTGCTGGTCAGCTTTATTTCGATGAAAAAAATTCAGCTGAATTAATAAACTCCGTAATTCAGAAAAATATCGAGTTTTCAGGGAGAACTGCTTTTCCAAAAATTTTCTGTGAAGTTGAGCTTAAAAAACCAACTGGCCCAGCAACGCGGCATTTCAATTACGAAGATAAATGGTATTTCCCGGTCAAGCTTGTTCGGGTGGATTCGAAATCTTGGGTTCTGACTCGACCTCTTGACCACGCAGGAGAAGTTCCTGATTGGGATTGGCTCAGCAGAACATTTTCGGGTAAGTATCCAAATAAGATGGCAGTTTGAATCATGCTTGTTGACAAGTTTAAAAAATCCAAAAGGCGCGCATTCCTTTTATATATCGGCGGGATTTGTGCGGCGGGCCTTACGCCGTCTTTTTATAAAGTAATTAGGAGTAGCATGAAGCGAGATATTTCTAAATTCCAGGAAGAATATGCAGCGCTAAAAGATATTACGTTGCGGCGCGATGCTTTCAAAATGCAAAGGCTGATTATAAAAGACGCAAATTTTAACGATAATTTGGAAAATATTGTTTGTGAAAACACGACTTTTTTAAATTGCAACTTTGAGTCTGAAGTAACTATCAGATTTAAGGAAGTAAAAAATGTTTGGTTTGATCAATGTACATTCAACGCGACGAAAATCACAGGCGGAGCGTGGCAGAACGTAACCATAAGCAATTGTTCTGCACGCGGCGAGTTTTTTATTGTGGCCGGTGAGGGTAGCAAAGAAGTAAATTTTGAAAATTGCGACTTTATTGGGCCGCCAGCGGAAGCAGGTTCCTACGAAGCAAATAGTTTCGGCACGGCTGGGAGTCTTGGCTCAGCTTCATTCGATAAATGTAAATTAAAGTATGCGACGATCGGCGGGCACTCATCACTAATCATTCAAAACTCTTTATTGCATACAATAAATGCCCATTCGCTGCGGGGTAACGGCCTACTACATTTAAACAACGTCAACATGAAACATCATATCATTTTTTCCAGTGGAATTTTTTCAGAGGTAATCATAAAGAACTGCCATTTCGGATTAATGGAGTGTGAGAAACTTCAAGCTAAAAAGTTAACGATGGAGAATTGCACAGGATTTTTTGTTGGAAAGTTTATGGACATATCATCAGCCGCAATTCGAAACTGTAATTTCGACGCACATTCTTCACATTCGGCGAGCGTCGCCGCATTTGATTGTACTGGGTCGCACATTGATATCTTAGTTCTAGACAACTTGACATTTGGCGGCGGCTCAAACTTCCTGAATTTGGGTGGATATAAAAATCTGATATACAATAAAAAAAATTCAGATTCTGATCAATATCAAATAAGCAAATATAAACAAGTGTCAATACTTAACATGCTTCTCAAGAATGCCTTTCTGGGGCATCTGCACGCCGAAGAATTGATCTTGCGGAAATCTAAAATAGATAACTCATATTTTGGGAAAAGTATATTGAAAAAAGTTATGTTTTCGGATGTTAATTTAACTGGAAATATCGATTTTGAGTCCACACTGATCGATGAATTCACTGAAGAGAAATTGGTTCGAAGCCCTGGCCTGAACATCGAAAGCGACGTCAAAAAACTTATCCGTAATTAATTCGGCACACGAACTTTCGCACAGAATGCTCGTCATCGTTTCTATCACAGCGCCATGGGTATTCTGGAGGGAGTGCCTGAAAGCATGCAGCAGCAGACAACGCCTTGTCAAAAACGCAGCTGGCAAGATAAATGATATTTTTGGGTTCGACTAGCTAAAGCAAAATTAACGTGGTGGACCTTTTTACGCCCAGTTTCTGCATTTGGAGAGACACCGAATTGGACTTGGCTCGGCCGTGCGTATCCTCAAAAATATTCTGTGCCAAAAAGGGGTGGCAATGCAAGCTAGACGTCATGATTTTATGCGCAAAAGATATTTCCTAATAGGATCATTGCTGACACTGGTTGCAGGAGCAATTGGTGGAAACAAAATAAACGAGAAAATAATGACCAGAGATATAGTGAAGTACCGGAAACACTGGCGATGTTGACCGATATCGGTCAACGACGGATTCTCCTGAAAAACAAAAAGCTAATTGTAGCAAATGTAAGCTTCGGCCAGGATTTCCGTGAGTATATAAATTGTGAAAACACCTTATTCTTAAGTTGCTACTTTAAAGCAGAGAGTTGGCTTCGTATTACCGAACTTAATAATGTTGAATTTGTGAATTGTTTAGTCGAGAACGGGGAAATTAGTGGAGGTCGTTGGAATAATGTAAAGTTCTCGAACTTAACGGCGAGAGGAGAATTCGTGATATTGGCTGGAGAAGAAAATAGCAAAGTGTCATTTACGGATTGTGAGTTCGCCGGCGCAGAGCCTTCCGAAAGTACGACGCATGAAAATCATTTTGGGGAGATAGGCGGTGCGGGTTCAGTCTTGTTTGATAATTGCAAGTTAAGATATCTTAAAATTAGTTGTAGTGGCGAGTTGGCTATTATGAATTCGGACCTGAGAAAGATTGACGCCGCAAGGTTACAGGGTGGCGGAAGTGTTAGGATGAAAAACATTAGAATTAGGGAATACGTGGAATTCGATGACGGCGTCTTTTCTAGTTTTGAAGTGGAAGATAGCGAGTTTGATCTGATGAATCTTCATAGCGTAAGAAGTAGTCGATTGCAGTTGACGGGTTGTGCTGGGCAGTTTGTCGGAGAATTTATGAATCTGGGGGAAATGTTGGTCATAAAGAGCACTTTTATTTCCCATGGCGAAAAACGAAACCCTTTTGAAAATAGGTATGCAGCATTGTGTACTAATGCTTCTGAAATAAATAAACTGGTTCTTGACCGCGTGAAATTTTCTGGTGTGAATGGAACTATTTTTTTAGGTGGTTCGTCAAATATCCTTTACGACAAGCAAGACCCTGAGTCGGGTAGTGCGTTCTTTTCGAGTAAATTCGATAAAATTTTAATTAAGGATACGCCGTTAAAAAATGCTTTTTTTGGCCATTTGGAGGCCAAAAAACTAAGTGTTGGGGTTTCCACGATAGAGAATGCAAATTTCGGCAATAGTAATATTCGGTTGCTCGAGCTTTCGGATGTGCAGTTGCTAGGCAGCATAGATTTTCGTGGGGCTCAAATTGAAGGTGTAATCAAAGAAAAAACCGTTCACCAACGTAGTTTATGTATTTTGCAAGACCCGGGTAAAAACATTGATATCTGACAAAGCTTAAGAATATGGGCTCTTCGTGCCGCCTTCGGCCAATTCATCCTGCTGTCGCTTGCATGAGAGAATTTTCGAAGTAAATGGTGCAAATGCTCGGTTGCTTCACCAGCGCCGAACGGATCGCTGATTTCTCGCGTGTCGCTCCCTTTTATGTTGAAATGACAGGGATGCGGTTGTTGCAACGGCTACCGTCAGATCACGGGGTCGTCATCAATCCTGGATGGCCGGTTGGGTTTGATATTTCGCCGCAAGGCGTGGCGAAAATATTGGTCGACTTCACATGTTGACAACAAGTGAAAAGGAAGACAGCGGTTCCATGCGCGCGCGAGATGTAGCGATCAAATAAGCAAAAAAAAGCAGCAACGATGAAATCGTTACTGCTTTTTTTGTCCTGCGAATTCGTGGTAGGCCGTGCGGGATTCGAACCTGCGACCAACGGATTAAAAGTCCGCTGCTCTACCAGCTGAGCTAACGACCCCGAAAGAGGCAAGATTATAGCCCATGATTTGCAGTCGCGCTAGTGCCAAGATGCAATCTAACTAAATCAGGCCAGGGCGGCGGTCACTTTCAGGACTTCGTCGGCCGTGGTGACTCCTTCGACGATCTTCATGGCCCCGGCGATGCGCAGCGGCTTCATGCCGTCCAGGACGCTCTGGCGGCGCAGGGCGTGCAGGTCGGTCTGGTCGCCGATCAGGTGCGTGAAGGCTTCCGTGATGGTCAGGAGCTCGTAGATGCCGGTGCGGCCGCGGTAGCCGGTCTGTCGGCAGGCCGGGCAGCCGATGGGGCGGAAGATCGTGGCTGGCTTGGGAATTTGCCAGGCGCCGCCGATGCTGTGCCAGACGTCGTCGTTGAGGCTGCCGTCAGGCGACTTGCAGTCGGGGCAGAGGGTGCGCACCAGGCGCTGGGCCATGACGCCGATCAGTGTCGCTTCCAGCAGGTAATGCGGCACACCCAGTTCCAGCAGGCGCATCACGGCAGCGGGGGCATCGTTGGTGTGTAGCGTGGACAGGACCAGGTGGCCGGTGAGCGCGGCCTGGATGGCCATTTCAGCGGTGCCCAGGTCGCGGATCTCGCCGACCATGATGATGTCGGGATCTTGCCGCATCAGGGCTTTGACGCCGTCCGAGAAGGACAGGTCGATGCCGGGCTGCACCTGCATCTGGTTGAAGGCGGCTTCCACCATTTCGATCGGGTCTTCCACCGTACACACGTTGACTTCGCTGGTGGCGAGTGCTTTCAGCGTGGTGTAGAGCGTGGTGGTCTTGCCGGAGCCAGTTGGCCCGGTAACCAGGATGATGCCGTGCGGGCGCTTGGTGAGGGCGTCCCAGCGCCGTGCGTCGTCCGGCGGAAAGCCCAGTTCAGGCAGCGTCTTGACCACCACTTCCGGATCGAAAATCCGCATCACCAGTTTTTCGCCGAAGGCCGTCGGCAAGGTCGACAGGCGCAACTCTACTTCCTGGCCGCCTTGCGTGCGGGTCTTGATGCGGCCGTCTTGCGGGCGGCGCTTTTCGATGACGTCCATGCGGCCGAGTAACTTGATGCGGGCCGTCATGGCAATCATGACGGCGGCAGGCACTTGATACACCTGGTGCAGCACGCCGTCGATGCGAAAACGGATGACCGCGACGTCGCGTTTCGGTTCCAGGTGGATGTCGGAGGCGCGCTGCTCGAACGCGTAGCCCCACAGCCAGTCGACGATGTTGACGATGTGTTGGTCGTTGGCGTCGAACTGTTTGTTGGCCTTGCCCATTTCGACCAGTTGCTCGAAATTGTTGCGCAGCGCCATGTCCTGCGTGTTCGACTTGTTGGCGTCGCGAATCGATTTGGCCAGCGTGAAGAACTGGGCCGTGTACTGGGCAATGTCGAGCGGATTGGCAATGACCAGGGAAATCTTGCGGCGCGAAATCTTCGCGATCTCGCTTTCCCAGTCGATCTGGTAAGGGTCGGAGGTGGCGACGACCAGCGTATCGGCAGTCAGTTCCAGCGGCAGGATGTGGAATTTTGCTGCGTAGCTGGCCGACATCACGTCCGCGACCTTGGTGAAATCGATGCGCAGCGGATCGATGCGGGCAAAGGGCAGGCCGACCTTGGTGGCCAGCCATTCGCTGAGCAGGTCGAGCGTCATCATCCGGTGCAGCGGCTGGCATGACACGAGCTTGCATTGCGCCACCGCCACCAGCGGGTGCATGATGCCGGCGGCATTTTTGAGGATGCCCTGCGCCTGTGCAAAATGGGCTTTGACACCGTTCTTGTCGACGATGCCGTCGGCCAGCAGCCACGAGAAAATCATCTGCAGGTCGAGGGCACGCGGCCGTATTGCCTTGACGGCATGGTCGGCCGGGGCAGCAGGCGCAGCAGGGGCGGGGTGGGGGACGGCGGGGATGGCGGGGATAGCGTTGTCGTTCAAGGTGGACTCCGTCTGCTGCGATGATCGGGCCGCGCTAGCGGGTGGCCTGCATGCCCTTGACCCAGGACTTGGCGGGCAATTTGGTGGCGGCGACAATCTCGGCGGCGCGCAGAGCCAGCGCCGCATCGTCGACAACGCGTCTGGTCTTGAAACACAGCGCGACGACATTGCCATCGTGGACTTCCGGCAGGCACAGCACGTCGTCAAAGGCAAATTTCATGGCCTTGAGGTTCTTCGCAAAGCTCGGATGGTCGCCAAATAAATTCACCGTCATGATGCCGTGGTCGTTCAGGCAAGCGCAGCAGGACTGGTAAAACTCCGGCGTGTCGAGCACCGGGCCGCGCGCGGTAGCGTCGTACAGGTCGCATTGCAGCACGTCGAAGGCGCCCAGGTTGGCCGGGTCGTTGACGAAGTCCATCGCATCCATTTCCAGCACGGACAGGCGGTCATCGTTCGGCGGCAGCTTGAACATGCTGGCGCAAATACCGATGACCGATTCGTTCAGCTCGACCGCGGTGACGGTCGCGGCAGGAAATTGACGATAGCAAAACTTGGTCAGCGCGCCGGTGCCAAGGCCCAGTTGCGCAATGGCTGTTGGAGCGTCGATGTACAGCATCCACGCCATCATTTGCTGCGCGTACTCCAGTTCGGGCCAATCGGGTTTGCGCAGGCGCATGGCGCCTTGCACCCATTCCGTGCCGAAGTGCAGGTACCGCACGCCATCCTGCTCGGACAGGGTGACGGGAGCAAATTTTGGTTTGCGGGCAGGGCGGCGCGAAGATTCGACTTGTTCGATGGATTTACGTTTGATGAGCATGGGAGGCCTGATTCAGTAATCCTATTATCGGTGGACGGGTTCCCGCAGCGCAAGGAAAACCCGGACCAGGGCTGTGTGGTGGACAATTGTTGACAGGCGTGCGACAAGTGTCGCACAATGGTGTCAACAGTCACATACCGGAGTGGTTCCATGGCAGTTCCCTCGATGTCCGAATTAACTTTGTTGAAGGCGCTGTGGCGCCAGCAGCCGCTCAGTGCCCGTGAAATCCACGACCAGGTGGTGGACGAGCTGGACTGGTCGTATTCGTCGACCCGCAAAACCCTCGAGCGCATGCTCGACAAGAACATGGTCTGCCAGCAAGTGCGCCACGGCGTGCAAGTGTACGAAGCAGCATTGGAGAAAGTCAGTACGCTGGCGGCCTTTGCGCATGATTTCGGCAAGCGCATCATGGAACTCGACACGCCCTTGCCAGTTACTATGTTTACCGGCAGCAAACTGGTCGATGAAGACGAACTGGCGCAGCTTGAGCAACTGCTGCTTGACTGGCCCATTGATGACGCCGCGAAATGAACGCCGTCGACCTGTTCAGCATCCGCTTTGCGCTGGCGTCCATTGCCTGTTTGGCGGCAGGGCTGGGCGTGTGGGGCGTTACGGCGCTGTGCCGGCGCCTGTGGCCAGCGCTCGTCATGCAGCGCTCCGGCTGGCTGGTGGGCCAGTGTGTGATTGCCGCGACCTTTGTCCTGGTGCTGCTGCCGCAGACCGGGCAACTGCGCATGGTGCCCGCCATCGAGATGGACGACACGCCTGCCGCAGCGAGCGTTCCAGCCCCACTGTCCGGCATGACGGCGGCGCCCGCGCCCGGACCGCAGGATAACAGGCGCACGCTGCTTGTCTACGCAACGCACGCGTGGCTGCTGGTGTATGTGCTGGGGCTGGCATGGGCACTGCTACGCGTGGTGCAGGGCCAGCTGGTGGTGACGCGGCTGGCGCGCAGCGGTGCGGTCCTGGCGCAGCACGGCCGGCATGCCGGGTTTCCCGCAGGCGCCGCGCCGCTGCCGGTAATCGAAGTAGCGGCAGCGATCTCTCCCATGCTGATCGGCCCGCTGCGGCCCCGCTTGTTGTTGCCGCTGCACTTGCGCCATTTCGAGGCGGTCCAGCAGCAACTCATCATCGAACACGAGCTGATGCACTGGCGCCGCGGCGATTTGCGGTGGATGGCAACGGCACTGGCACTGCAAACATTGTTCTGGTTCCATCCAGTGATGCGCCTGCTGCGCGCACGGCTGACTTGGGCGCAGGAGCTGGCCTGCGACCGCGACGTCCTGCATGGCCGCGCGCCGGTCCAGCGCAAGGCGTACGCAGCGGCATTGCTGGCGCAACTCAAACTGCAGCACCGGCCTCCCGGCATGACGCTGGCTTTTGGCGGTATCAGCGCGGACACGTTTGCAGCGCGCATGGCCCTGATCCGGGCGCCGTTGCTGGCAACACATGGCCTCTGGACGCGCGGCGTTGCGGTCGCTGCGCTGCTGACAGTTTTTGCCGGCAACCTGGCGCTGCAACCGGCACTGGCGTGGAACGGTGCGGCGCAGGGCGCACTTGACTGTACGGCCATTGCCGATGCACGCACGGGTGCACCAATCTTGCAGCAGGGCCGGTGCGACCAGCGCGTGACGCCCGCGTCCACATTCAATATTGTCGTCAGCCTCATGGGTTTCGACGCCGGTATCCTGCGCGACGCCCACACGCCGCGCTGGCCGTTCAAGGCCGGGTACGCCGACTGGAACGACAGCTGGCGCACCGAAACCGATCCGGCCAGCTGGATCACCCATTCAACGGTCTGGTATGCCCAGCAGGTGACGTTGCAACTGGGCGCGGCGCAGCTGGCGCGGTACCTGGCGCAGTTTGACTATGGCAACCGCGATGCGTCCGGCGACCCCGGCCGGGACAACGGCGTGACGGCGTCCTGGATTGCTTCGTCGCTGCAGATTTCGCCTGACGAGCAGGTGGCGTTCCTGCGCAAGATCGTCAACCGGGAGTTGCCGGTCAGTGCGCATGCGTACGACGTGACCGCAACGCTGCTCAAGCTCCCGTTCGAGACCGGTGGCTGGCAGGTGTACGGCAAAACCGGGACGGCTTTTCCAGTGCGGGCCGATGGCACGCAAGACCGCGCGCACGCCTACGGCTGGTTTGTCGGCTGGGCCACCAGAGGCAGCCGCACGGTCGTGTTTGCGCGGCTGCTGCAGGACCGGACCGAAGGCGACAGCGCGGCCGGACCCCGCGCCAAGGCAGCGTTTCTGCAGGCCTTGCCGGCGCGCCTGGCAAAATTTTAATCACAAAAAGTGGGGAAAAATTGAAAGCATTATTGAGTGCGGCCATATTGTTGGCCAGCGTACAGCCGGCCATTGCTGCCGACTGGAACGCGCCGCAGGAACCGTTTGCTGTCTTTGGCAACACGTATTACGTGGGCACGCACGGCATCAGTGCTGTGCTGATCACGTCCGATGCAGGGCATATCCTGATCGACGGCGCTGCGAAGGAGTCGCCGGCGCAGATCGCCCGGCATATCCGCCAGCTGGGTTTCAAGGTCGAGGATATCAAGTTCATCCTCAATTCGCATGAACACATGGACCATGCCGGTGGCATTGCCGAATTGCAGAAAATGTCGGGCGCGACCGTGTTGGCCGGCAAGGCTGCCGTGGAGGTATTACGCACCGGCCGCGCCAGCAAGGCCGATCCGCAATACGATCCTTCGTGGCCATTGATGCCGCCAGTGGCAAAAGTGCAGGGCGTGGCTGACGGCTTCGTGGTCAAGGTCGGGCCGCTGCGCGTCACGGCGCACGCCACGCCGGGCCATGTGGCGGGCGGGACCAGCTGGACGTGGCAGTCGCGCGAAGGCGGCGTGACTGCCAATATGGTCTTTGCCGACAGCCTGAATGCAATCGCCAGAAAACCATTTGCCTATCGCACCAACACACAAGCGCGCACTGCCATGGAACGGTCGATCGCCACGGTAGCAGCGCTGCCGTGCGACATCCTGATCTCTGCCCATCCCGAGCAAAGCGAATTGTGGGAGCGGCTGGCGCTGGCGCAGCAGCAGGGGCGCGCCGCGTTCATCGATCCGCATGCGTGCCAGGTCTATGCCGCCAATGGCAGCGCCAGGCTCGCGCACACGCTGGCAAAAGAGGGTGGCCAGCTGGACGCACCCTTGTGGTCGCGCAGCGTACAGCTCGAGCAGCTGTTCCGGAAGGAAGGCGTGTCCGGCACGTTCATCCTGCACGAGGTCAGCGCCAATGCCTACGTCGTGCACGACCGCCAGCGCGCCGAGACGCGTTTCGTGCCTGCGTCGACGTTCAAGATCCCGAACAGCCTGATTGCGCTCGGTACCGGCACAGTCGCGAGCGTTGACGACGTGCTGCCATACGGGGGCGGACCGGCGACGCGGCCCGCCTGGGCGCACGACATGTCGCTGCGCGACGCCATCAAAGTTTCCAATGTGCCGGTGTACCAGGGCGTCGCGCGGCGCATTGGCATGGGAGCCATGCAGTCGAATCTACAGCAGCTACATTACGGCAATATGGAAACTGGCACGGCAGTCGACACGTTCTGGCTGAAAGGGCCGCTGAAGATCAGCGCGTTCGAGCAAACCGTGTTTCTCGACAAGCTGGCGCAGGATCGGTTGCCGGTGCCGAAAAGTGCGATGGCGGCAGTGCGCGACATCACCCGCCAGGCTGGCGCTGCCGACCTGCATGCAAAGACAGGCTGGGGCCCCGGTCCGGCCGGCAACATCGACCTGGGCTGGTGGGTCGGCTGGATCGTCAAGGATGGCAAGGTTTATTCTTTTGCGCTGAACGTGGATATCCCGGAGGGTTCCCCGGACAAGCGTGTGGCGCTGGGCAAGGCAGCGCTGGCATCGTTCGGTTTGCTGGCGGAATAAAAAAAGCGGCCGATCGGCCGCTTTTCTGTTGGGACTATGCCGATTAATTGTCGGCCGGCGTTGCCGAGACGCGCAAACGAATACGCTGGCCTGGATCGCGGCGCATGACCTCGGTGTAGTTCCGGCCGCGGTATTCATAGGTCACGTCGTAACCGTTGGTCCGCTCTTCATAGACGTCGACGTTGCGGCAGCGTTGAACAGCCTGCTCTTGCACATATTGCGGCTGGTTGTTGTAGTTGTTGGCTTCGGCGTTGTTGCCGACCACGGCGCCGGCGATCGCTCCCGCTGCGGTGGCGACCGAACGGCCGCTGCCGCTGCCGACCTGGTTACCCAGCAGGCCGCCAACCAGACCGCCGATGACGGCGCCGCCGCCACCGCCGCGCTGTTGCGGCGCAGGGGCTTGCACGTAGTCGGTGCGGCATTCCTGGCGTGGAACGCGTACTTGCTCGATGCGCGGCTGCACGCGAACGACCTTGCCGAAATCTTCGAACTCTGCGGCCTGCGCCAGCGGCAACGCGCAGACGCCTATCGCGGAAATCATCAATTTGGTGGAAACGTTCATGTCAATCCTCATCAAGTAGGTCGATTGACCCGGGTTGTACTGCCATCTTCGTATCTTAAGCTGTCGTATGTCATAGTGCGAATCTACATGGCAACAAAGTGTAACAGGGGCGCCGCTACCTCAACAGCTGGCTATGATGCTCGCATGACCACCAAAAGAGCGCTAATCAGGTGAATATTGCGCTATGGATCACATTCGGGTTGATTCAGATACCACAAAACGTTACTCTTACAAAAATGTTTGGCCTATTGGCGATGGGAAACGAAACGACCTGGACGTTGCAGGACGACTTTTGAGGGAAAAATGAGTTTGTTGATGAGAGTGCCGCCCAATCTTGTGCAATCCATCCGTGCATTCCGGGTTACCGAATTGCAGGAGGAGGCCGTGCGCCTGGGGCAGCATTTCTTGTACGCCCACTGTGCCGACGCGTTGACCAAACAACAGGTTTGCGCACGCATTGGCGAAAATTTTTATTTCCCCAAGCCGTGCAGCAAGAATTTCGATGCGCTGCGTAACTGCCTGACCGAGACGATTGCAGCCGCGGGCGCACAGCCCGGGTTTATCGTCGTGCTGGAGCAATTGCCCAATACCCAGAAATTCGACAAGGAAGCCCGCGAAACCCTGCTTGACGTTTTTCGCGACAGCGCGGAATTCTGGGGCGACCGCAAAGTGCCGTTCAGGGTATTTTATTCGTTTGAGTAAACGTTGTCTCGCGCTTCACAGGCCCCCTTCGATTTATAGCTAGCGCTTTATGCTTGCGTGGGCGGCTTGCTGTGCCACACACGTTCGGTGTTGCCTCAGGGCGAATGTGGTATGGGTCCGCGCCTCCGCGCGGAGTACAATGGCGCCCATGAAAAACATCGTCATCCTTATTTCCGGACGCGGTAGCAATATGGAAGCAGTCGTGCGCGCGCTTGATGCCGAGCAGTGGCCAGCGCGCATTGCTGCGGTCATCAGCAACAAGCCCGAGGCTGCAGGCCTGGCCTTTGCCGCCAGCCGTGGCATCCCCACCGCTGTCGTCGCCAACAAAGATTTCGCCACGCGGGCGGAGTTTGATGCAGTTCTGCAACAAACCATTGACCGTTTTGCGCCCGACCTGGTCGTGCTGGCCGGCTTCATGCGCATCCTGACCGCCCCGTTCGTTGAACACTACGCGGGCCGCATGCTGAACATCCATCCGTCGCTGCTGCCCCTGTTTCCCGGCCTGCACACGCATGAAGCGGCGCTGGCTGCCGGCCATGCCGAACACGGCGCGACGGTGCATTTTGTTACCGCCGAGCTCGACCATGGGCCAGTCGTGGCCCAGGCCCGCATTCCCGTGCATCCGGGCGATACCCCGGACACGCTGGCGCAGCGCCTGCTGGCCGAAGAACACAAGCTCTATCCCCATGCCATCCGCCTGTTCATCGAGGACAGGCTGACCATCGAACAGGGCGATGTCCGCATCGCCGACACCATCAGTCATTAATTATTTAGGACCATCATGAGATTGCCACCAGCGATACTCGGCAATACTGAAGAAGTATTGCGCGAGATTTTGCGTTTCACCGCGCCTGCCGACACCACCCTGTCGCGCTACTTCAAAGACCACCCGCGCCTCGGTTCGCGCGAGCGCGGCGCCGTTGCCGAAGGCATCTACGCGGTGCTGCGCAATAAATCGTTCTTCACCGACTTCGCCGAAGCCGGTTCGAGCCCGACCATGCGCCGCCTGACCATCATGGGCCTGGCCGAAGCCATGGGCGTCGATTCGCTGGGCGGCCTGACCGACGACGAAACTGCGTTCCTGAACCGCATCAATGAAATTGACCGCACGCTGATGCCGGTGCAGATGCGTTCCAACCTGCCGAAATGGCTGTTCGACAAATTTGTGGCGCAGTACGGCCAGGAAGAAACGCTGGCGCTGGCGCATGCGCTGAACCAGCCGGCGCCGCTCGACCTGCGCGTCAACTCCATCAAGAACACGCGCGAAGAAGTCATGGCGCGCTTGCTGGAAGCGCCGGTCGCTGCCGAGCCAACGCCTTACGCCCCGCTTGGCCTGCGCGTGCTGAAAAAACCCGCACTGCAGAACCTGCCGGTGTTCAAGGATGGCGGCATTGAAGTGCAGGACGAGGGCAGCCAGATCCTGTCGCAGATCGTCGGCGCCAAGCGCGGCGAGATGGTGGTCGACTTTTGCGCCGGCGCCGGCGGCAAGACGCTGGCGCTGGGCGCGCTGATGCGCAACACCGGCCGCCTGTACGCCTTTGACGTGTCGGAAAAGCGCCTGGCCAAACTCAAGCCACGCATGGCCCGCAGCGGCCTGTCGAACGTGCACCCGGTGCAGATCGCGCATGAGCGCGATGCCAAGGTAAAACGTCTGGCCGGCAAGATCGACCGCGTGCTGGTCGATGCGCCGTGCAGCGGCATGGGCACCTTGCGCCGCAATCCTGACGTCAAATGGCGCCAGAAGGAAGATGCGATCCTGGAAATGCAGGAAAAGCAGATCGGCATCCTGGACGGCGCTGCGCGCCTGCTCAAGGGCGGTGGCCGGCTGGTGTACGCCACCTGCAGCCTCTTGGCGGAAGAAAACCAGCGCGTTGCCGAGAACTTCCTGGCCACGCACCCGGAATTCGAACTCGTACCGATGAGCAAAGTGCTGGCGGAACAAAAGATCCCACTGGAAATGGGCGACTACCTTGTCCTGTTGCCGCACATTCACCAGACCGATGGCTTTTTTGCGGCTGTGTTCGAGCGCAAGGCCATGGCGCCGAAGCCACCGCGCGTCAAGGACGAAGATAGCGCAGCTGAAGAAGAGTAAAACCAGCGCATGCCGATCACCGACCTGCTGAGCGACCTGCTCGACGATGTCCGCAAGCCCGGCCTGCTGTGGCAGGCGCTTGCGATTGCACTGTCCGTCATCGTCGCGTCCGGGGTATCGCGCGTGGTGCGCCATTATTTCCTGTCCGGGACCGTGCAGGCCACGGGCATTCGCCGCATCGGCGTCGACAGTTTCGGGCGCGTGCTGGGTCCCTTGCTGGTGGTGGGGTTGCTGGCGCTGTCGAAACTGGTTCTGGTCAATTTCCATTACCACGTCAACCTGCTCAAAATCGCGTTTCCGATCTTTGCCTCGCTGGCGGCGATTCGCATCGTGTTCTATGTCTTGCGCCGCGTATTCGGGCGTCGCGGCCAGCTGGGCGCCGCCTTCAAAACCTTCGAGCGCATTTTCGTGTTCGTCGCGTGGCTGGCAGTGGTGCTGTATTTCATCGGCGTCTGGGACGATATCCTCCAGTACCTCGATTCGCACAATCTGCCGATCGGCAAAAAGGGCGTCTCGCTGGCCGATGCGCTGCAAGCAGTCGCCACGGTCATCGTCCTGTTGACGCTGGCGCTGTGGGCCGGTACCGCGATCGACGAGCGCCTGATGGGCCTGCAAGGCATGCACAGCTCGATGCGCGTCGTGCTGGCACGCATGAGTCGCGCCATCCTGATTCTTGTCGCTGTGCTGTTCAGTCTGCAAACGGTAGGCCTGGACCTGACCGTGCTGTCCGTTTTCGGCGGGGCGCTTGGCGTGGGCGTCGGCCTCGGCATGCAGCGTATTGCCAGCAATTATGTATCCGGTTTTGTCATCCTGCTCGAGCGCAGCCTGACGATTGGCGACATGATCACGGTCGATAAATATTCCGGCCGCGTTACCCGTATCAATTCGCGTTACACCGTGCTGCAGGGTGGGGATGGCGTGGAAACAGTGTTGCCGAACGAGATGCTCATATCCAGTGCCGTGCAGAACCAGTCGCTATCGTCGCCCTCCGTACGTGGCGCTACGCGCGTGACGGTGGCGCATGGCAGCGACCTTGTCGTGGTCATGGAACTGCTCAAGGCGCAGGCAGTGGGCATCGAGCGCGTACTGGGAACGCCCGAGCCCGCTGTGGCAATTGCCCGATTCGTGCCGGACGGCTACGAACTTGAGCTGGGTTTCTGGGTGGCCGACGCCCAGCACGGCACTGGCGGTGTGGTGAACGAAATCAACCGGCGTATCTATGGGCTGATTGCTTCCGGCCAGGTCAAACTCGGGTATCCACATGTCGATTCGACATTGTTGGACGCGCATATCGCCTCAGTAGTGTCGCGTATCGTGCAACCAGATGTAAATTCCGCCTGATTGTCACGGGAATCGTGTCGTGCGAGAGTTGTTATGCGTAAAATGTGGGACGTCGCTTGCCTCACTGAAAGTCGACATGGCAGACACGCAATCCACACTGGAGCAATATGAATTTGTTCGGCAACATCCTTGAATTTCTTGACGGCGGCCTGGTTGGTTTGACTGCCTGGCAAGTTGTTATCTATACCTTGATCGTGACGCACATCACGATCGCGGCTGTCACCATCTACCTGCACCGCCACCAGGCGCACCGTGCGCTGGAGCTGCACGCGCTGCCAAGCCATTTTTTCCGTTTCTGGCTGTGGCTGACCACTGGCCAGGTCACCAAGGAATGGGCGGCAATCCACCGCAAGCACCACGCAAAATGCGACACCGAAGAAGACCCGCACAGCCCGGTTACCCGGGGTATCAAAAAAGTGTTCTTCGAAGGCGCTGAGCTGTACCGTGCAGAGAGCAAGAATCAGGAAACCATGGACAAGTATGGCCATGGCACGCCAACCGACTGGATCGAACGCAATCTGTACACGCGTTTTTCGTGGCAGGGCGTGGTGCTGCAGCTGATCGTGAACGTGGCCCTGTTCGGCGTCATCGGCTTGACCATCTGGGCAGTCCAGATGATGTGGATCCCGATCATGGCGGCCGGCATCGTCAACGGTATCGGTCACTGGTGGGGCTACCGCAATTACGATTGCGCCGATGCTGCCACCAACATTTTCCCATGGGGCATTTTGATCGGCGGCGAGGAGCTGCACAATAACCATCACACCCACGCTACCTCGGCCAAGCTGTCGAGCAAGTGGTACGAGTTCGATATTGGCTGGTTGTATATCCGCATCCTGGAAACCCTGGGGCTGGCCAAGGTCAAGAAAGTGGCGCCCGAGCCGAAGTTTGCCAAGGACAAGCTGGTGGTCGACCTGGACACGCTGCAGTCGGTTATCACGAATCGTTACGATGTCATGGCGAAATACGCCAAGTCGGTCAAGATGGCTTGCCGCGAAGAGTTCGAGCACTTGAAGGAAAAGAACGAGCTGCAAAAGCCGTTCCTGAAAACCTCGCGCAAACTGTTGCAGCGCGAACCAGCCAAGCTGGCCGAGCCGCAGCAACAGCACCTGGTCGAGCTGTTCCAGCACAGCAAAGCACTGGAAACGATGCACCACATGCGCGTGGAACTGGGCGCGATCTGGGAGCGTTCAAGCTCGACCCGCGAACAGTTGCTGCATCAATTGCAGGACTGGTGCGCGCGCGCCGAGAAATCCGGCATCAAATCGCTGGAAGAGTTTTCGATGCGCCTGCGCAGCTACGCATAAAACCTCTCCACAATTGCAAAAACGGCTTCTTCGGAAGCCGTTTTTTATTGGGTTTTTGCTTACAGATTGAAACGTCTCTTACAGCGAACATTCAGCCTTTGCGGCTTTTAACTGACACACTGTGACTGTGCGTACAGACGGCAGAGCAATCTTCCGCGAGCATTCATTACCACTAAAAAACTGGAGAATAAAATGAAGAACCCTGCCCAAACTATCCTGCGTATTGCTGCCGTTCTGGCATTGACTGTTTCCGCCACGTCGGCCATTGCGCAGGAGCGCCGCGGTTACGATGACAACGAGCGTGTTGTCGTGGTCGAGCGCGGTGACCGTTTCGACCGCGACGAGCGCCGCGGGCCACCAGGCTGGGCGCGTGTACGCGTTGAAGAAGCACGCTACGGCGCGCGCGGGCAAATGTGCGATGCGCGCCGCGCCGTGCGTGACCAGGTCGAGCGCAATCGTGGCGCGATCCGCGTCGGCAATAACCTGTGCGGCGATCCTGCCCGCGGCGTCCAGAAACGCCTGAGCGTGACATACCGTTGCGGCGGCGGTGAATCGGTCCGTATCGTGGCCCGTGAAAACGAGACGCTGCGCCTGAGCTGCCGCCGTTAATCCGGCGTCAATGTAAAAAAAGGCCGCGCACTGTACAGTGCGCGGCCTTTTCTATTGAAGCAAGATCAATTACTTGATCTTGGTTTCCTTGTACGTCACGTGCTTGCGTGCTTTCGGATCAAACTTGATGATCTCCATTTTTGCAGGCATGGTGCGCTTGTTCTTGGTAGTCGTGTAGAAGTGACCGGTACCTGCGGTCGATTCCAACTTGATTTTGTCGCGGCCAGTTTTTGCCATGGTAGCTCCCTAATTAAACTTTAATGCCACGGGCGCGCATGTCGACCAGGACGGCATCGATGCCGACCTTGTCGATGGTGCGCAGACCGGCGTTCGACAAACGCAGGGAAACCCAGCGGTTTTCGGATTCGACGTAGATGCGACGGTTCTGCAAGTTCGGCAGGAAACGACGCTTCGTTTTGTTGTTAGCGTGGGAGACGTTGTTACCAACCATCGGGCCCTTGCCAGTTACTTCGCAAACACGTGCCATTGCGCACTCCTAAATAAACTTCCGAATTCGGAAAAACGAGAGTATAGCGTGGAAATCACCGTTTAATCAATCACTTGCGAAAAACAATTGTGACTTTTTAAACGGAAAAATTTAACATTGTTAAACTATGTCAATGTTGGCCTGATTGCCGGCTCGCGTGTGCGTCACGGATACAAGATCGAACATACAATTTTCCTCTGAGTCATCACAAGGAGGCATCATGATCGACCTGCATTACTGGACTACGCCGAACGGCCACAAAATCTGTATCTGTCTCGAAGAGATGCAGCTTCCTTACAACATCGTCCCCGTCGATATTTCCAAGGGCGAGCAATTCACGCCGGCCTTCCTGGCCATCGCGCCGAACAACAAAATTCCCGCGATTGTCGACCACGCTCCCCAGGACCAGGGCGGTGCTGTTTCCCTGTTCGAGTCGGGCGCGATCCTGACGTACCTGGGCGACAAAACCGGGCAATTCCTGCCAGCCCATCCACGTGGCCGGGCGACCGTGGCGCAATGGCTGTACTGGCAGGTGGGCGGGCTGGGCGCCATGGCCGGCCAGTTGCACTTTTTCCAGAGCCTGGCGCCGGAACACGTGCCGTTTGCGATTGGCCGCTTCGACAAAGAGGTCAACCGCATCTTCGCGGTGCTGGACAAGCAACTGGCAAACCATGCCTTCATTGCCGGTCCCGACTACACGATTGCCGACATGGCGGCCTTTCCATGGGCTGCAACGTACGACATGCTGAAACTGCGTATCGGGCAGTATCCGCATGTACGGCGCTGGCTGGAAACCATTGCCATCCGCCCTGCAGTGCAGCGCGCGTATGCCAGGGCACGCGACATCAATCCGGACGCGCCCGTGCCGGCCCTGTTTGCGTAATCACAGCTGGCCGTTCTCGGCAAACGAATGCACCTGGCTGCCGGCCACGATGAAATGATCGACCACGCGCACGTCGACCAGGGCCAGCGCCTGCGCCAGTGCCCTGGTCAGGTGAAAATCAGCGTCGCTGGGCGCCGTGTCGCCAGACGGGTGGTTGTGCGCCAGCATCACGCCGGCAGCGTTGCGGCGCATGGCGGCTTTCACCACTTCGCGCGGATAGACGCTGGTGTGGGTGAGGGTGCCGTTGAACATTTCGCTGGCGTCGATCAGGCGGTGTTTCACGTCGAGAAACATGACGATGAACGATTCGTGCGGCTGGCCGTTGAACGTGCTGCGCAGGTACTGGCGCACGGCGTCCGGCGTGCACATGGATGTGCGCGCAAACTGTTCGGCGCCAGCGCGGCGCGACAGTTCCAGCACGGCCTGCAGCTGTGCGTATTTCGCCACACCCAGTCCGTGCACGGCGGAAAACGCGCCTACGTCGGCTGCCAGCAAGCCTTGCAGCGAGCCGAAGTGGTGCAGCATGTCCTGGCCCAGCATCACCGCGTTCTTGCCGCGCACGCCCACACGCAGGAAGATGGCCAGCAGTTCCGGATCGGAGAGGGCGCGCGCGCCTTCGCGCACCAGCCGCTCGCGCGGGCGTTCATGTTCCGGCCACGTATTGATCCCCATCGCTCCCCCTCGGTTGAGGGAACCTCGAACAACCCGCGGCCCGTTGCACTGGTTTTTAAAGGTCCCCGAGGGTGCATTATGGCCAGCATGGATGTGCCGGGTTTGATATGCGGAAGAGGTGCGCAGGAACACCGCAGGCGCGGGGTGACTTACAATACTGTTTTGCCCGCATTCATTCCAGCCATGTCCGATTCTTCCGCTCCTGTCGTCACCGCTTCGGCGTACCTGACCCTGCATTACCGTCTTGCCAAGCTTGGCGGCGAAGACATCGTGACCACGTTCAATGGCAACCCTGCCACGCTGATGCTGGGACAAAACCAGCTGGCGCCGTTCCTGGAGCAGCGCCTGCTTGGCATGGCCGAGGGCGCGCACCAGATCTTTAACCTGGAGCCGTCACAAGCTTTTGGCGAACGCACGGCCGAACTGATCCAGCCTGTGTCGCGCGCCACGCTGGACGAAAATTCCGTGCCGGGCGCCGACTACCAGGTGGGCGAGCTGATCGACTTTGCAGCGCCCAAGGGCGGCCGGTTTGCCGGCGTGCTGCGCGAGCTGGGCGACGAAGTCTGCATCTTCGACTTCAACCACCCGCTGGCCGGTGAACGGCTGCAATTTGAAGTCAAACTGATTTCGGTTCTGTAAGAGGAGTGATCATGGACAACCTGACGATGCACGACGTAGCGCTGGACAACGAGATTCTGTTAGCCCAGCCACGCGGTTTTTGCGCCGGCGTCGACCGCGCCATCGAAATCGTCGAACGGGCCCTGCGCCAGTTCGGCGCGCCGATTTACGTGCGTCATGAAATCGTTCACAACGCCTACGTCGTGGCCGACCTGCGCGCAAAGGGCGCAATTTTCATTGAAAACCTGGAAGATGTCCCGCCGGGCAATACGCTGGTGTTCTCCGCCCATGGCGTGCCGAAAGCGGTGCGCGTGGAAGCCGAAGGGCGCGGCCTGAAAGTGTTCGACGCCACCTGTCCCCTCGTCACGAAGGTGCATATGGAAGTGGCCAAGATGCGTAAACTCGGCTGCGAGATCATCATGATCGGCCACGATGGCCACCCGGAAGTGGAGGGCACGATGGGCCAGGCCGAAGAGGGCATGCACCTGGTCGAAACCGTGGCCGACGTCGCCATGCTGCAGGTGGCCAATCCCGATTCCCTGGCCTACGTTTCACAGACCACCCTGTCGGTCGACGACACGGCCGAAGTCATTGCGGCCCTGAAAGCGCGTTTCCCGAATATCATCGAGCCAAAAAAGGGCGATATTTGCTATGCCACCACGAATCGCCAGGAAGCCGTGAAGTTCATGGCGCCGCAGGTGGAAGTGGTGATTGTGGTCGGCAGCCCCAATAGCTCGAACTCGAACCGCCTGCGCGAAGTGGCGGAAAAAATGGGCACGCCTGCTTACATGGTTGATGGCGCCAGCCAGGTCGATCCGCAGTGGATTGCCGGCAAATTGCGCATTGGCGTCACGGCTGGTGCGTCGGCGCCGGAAATTCTCGTCAATGCGGTCATCGCCCGCCTGAAAGAATTTGGCGCGCGCAGCGTGCGTGTGCTGGAAGGCGTGGAAGAACATGTGACATTTCCGTTGCCAAAGGGCCTGGACGGTACGCCGGCCGCTCCCCTGGAAGGTACCGCGCCCCGCACCTTTGCATAGAATTGGTGCGATAGTTGTTCTTGCTGGTGCATGCAAGGTGGATAAAATGGTGCAGTGCAGATTGATTGATAAAATTTGGTGAATTTTTTATATTCCGATTTTAGTTTTTTGAATTCCTCGTTATGATGATGGCGCTCGGAATTTCTTGACAGCCAACGCGGCGTGAGCGGCACTCCGGAATTGCTTCCGGCGTGCCGTTTTTGTTATATCGAACGAATAGAGGCAGGTACCCATGGATACATTCATCCAGCAGATTCTCAATGGCCTCGTACTTGGCAGCATGTACGCATTGATCGCCCTCGGCTACACCATGGTTTATGGCGTGCTCAACCTGATCAACTTCGCCCACGGCGACGTCATGATGGTCGGCGCCATGGTCGGCCTTTCCGTGATCATGCTGCTGCAATCGGTGGCGCCCGGCTTGCCCGGTTATGCCGACCTGGCCATTGCCATTGCGGTGGCCGTGCCTGCCTGCATGCTGGTCAACGTCATCATTGAACGCATCGCGTACCGCCGCCTGCGCAACGCGCCCCGCCTGGCGCCATTGATCACCGCCATCGGCGTCTCCCTGCTGCTGCAAACCTTCGCCATGATGATCTGGGGCCGCAGCCCGCTGCCGTTCCCGCAACTGCTGTCGGGCGAGCCGATCCAGATTGGCGGGGCCGTGATTTCGCAAACCCAGGTCTTGCTGCTGGTCCTGGCCGCGCTGGCCATGGTGGGCCTGGTGTTCCTGGTCGAGCGGACCAAGATGGGCCGGGCCATGCGCGCCGTGGCCGAGAATCCGCGCGTGGCGGGGCTGATGGGCGTGAACGCCGACCGTGTCATCGTCGCCACCTTTGCCATCGGCGCGGGCCTGGCGGCCGTTGCCGGCGTGATGTGGGGCGCCAACTATGCGTCGATCACCTTTACGCTGGGAATCCTGCCTGGCATGAAAGCGTTCTGCGCTGCGGTGCTGGGCGGCATCGGCAATATTTATGGCGCCATGATCGGCGGCATTTTGCTGGGCCTGATCGAAAGCCTGGGCGCCGGCTACATCGGCGACCTGACCGGCGGCTTCCTTGGCAGCCACTACCAGGACATCTTTGCCTTCGTGGTGCTGATCCTCGTCCTGACCGTCCGTCCGTCCGGCATCATGGGCGAACGTGTGGCCGACCGCGCTTAACCAACCAGGAACCAATATGGCCCTGCTCAATTTCAACGTCACCCAGAACCCGCGCCGCGCCTACACCAGCATGGCGATCCTGCTGGCGCTGCTGCTGGTGTTCCCGTTCTTTGCCGCGCAGTTCGGCAACTCGTGGGTGCGCATCATCGACATCGCGCTGCTGTACATCATGCTGGCGCTGGGACTGAACATCGTCGTCGGCTTTGCCGGCCTGCTCGACCTCGGCTACATTGCCTTCTTTGCCGTGGGCGCTTACCTGACCGGCCTGTTCGCGTCGCCGCAATTTGCCACGCTGCTCGAATCGATCGTCAATGAATATCCGGTAGTCGGCCAATCGCTGATCGCCATCATGGGGCCGGACATTGTCGCCAACGGCATTCACCTGTCGGTGTGGGCCGTCGTGCCCCTGGCAGCTGTCGTGGCCGGCTTTTTCGGCGCCTTGCTGGGCGCGCCAACGCTGAAACTGCGCGGCGACTACCTGGCCATCGTGACACTGGGCTTTGGTGAAATCATCCGCATCTTCATGAACAACCTGAACGAGCCGATCAATTTCACGAACGGCCCGCAGGGCATCAACCTGATCGACCCGATCCGTATCTTCGGCGTGTCGCTTGCGGGCGAGCAGGGGTCGAATTCCACGGTCATGCTGGGTAGCTACGGCATGCCGTCAGTGAACGCTTACTACTTCCTGTTCCTTGCGCTGACCATCGCAATTATCTTCGTCACCTCGCGCCTGCAGCATTCGCGCCTGGGCCGCGCCTGGGTCGCCATCCGCGAAGATGAAATCGCCGCCAAGGCCATGGGGATCAATACCCGCAACGTCAAACTGCTGGCCTTTACGATGGGTGCATCGTTTGGCGGTGTGGCCGGCGCCATGTTTGCCTCGTTCCAGGGATTTGTGTCGCCGGAATCGTTTTCGCTGACTGAATCGATTGCCGTGCTGGCCATGGTGGTGCTGGGCGGTATTGGTCACATCCCGGGCGTGGTGATGGGCGGCGTATTGCTGGCAGCCTTGCCCGAAGTGTTGCGCCACGGCGTGGAGCCGCTGCAGCAAGCCTTGTTCGGCAAGATTATCATTGAATCGGAAGTATTGCGCCAGTTGCTGTACGGCCTGGCGATGGTATTGATCATGCTCAATCGCCCAGCGGGATTGTGGCCGTCGCCCAAGCATGAAGACCGGCCTGACGCTGCCGAGACCAACAAGGGCACAGGGTTTCCGGCCTGAGAAAGATGACCATGAACGATACAACCATTCTCCATATCGCCGGCGTCAACAAACGGTTCGGTGGCCTGCAGGCGCTGACCGATGTCGGCATCGAGATCAAGCAGGGACAGATCTATGGCTTGATCGGCCCCAACGGCGCTGGTAAGACGACGTTCTTCAATGTCATCACCGGCCTGTACCAGCCGGACAGCGGAACGTTCGAGCTCGACGGCAAGCCGTATTCGCCGTCGGCCCCGCACGCAGTAGCCAAGGCGGGCATTGCCCGTACCTTCCAGAATATCCGCCTGTTTGGCGAAATGACGGTGCTGGAAAACGTCATGGTGGGGCGCCACGTGCGCTCGCACCAGGGCGTGTTCGGCGCGATTTTCCGCCACAAGGCAGCACGCGTGGAAGAAGCGTCGATCCGGGCGCGGGCGCAGGAGTTGCTCGATTTCGTCGGGATCGGCCAGTTTGCCGATCGCACGGCCAGGTTCCTGTCGTATGGCGACCAGCGCCGCCTGGAAATTGCGCGCGCCCTGGCCACCGACCCGAAGTTGCTGGCGCTCGATGAGCCGGCCGCCGGCATGAACGCGACGGAAAAAAACAGCCTGCGCGAACTGCTGGTGAAGATCAGGCAGGATGGCAAGACCGTGCTGCTGATCGAGCACGACGTCAAATTGATGATGGGCTTGTGCGACCGGATCACCGTGCTCGAATACGGCAAGCGCATTGCCGAAGGCGTACCAGCCGACATCGTGAAAAACCCGGCTGTGATTGAAGCCTACCTGGGAGCGGCGCACCAATGATTGCAGACGTCAACACCACCATGCTCAAGATTTCGGGCCTGAAAGTCGCTTACGGCGGCATCAAGGCTGTCAAGGGCATCGACCTGGAAGTCAACAAAGGCGAACTGGTCACGCTGATCGGCGCCAACGGCGCCGGCAAGACCACGACGCTGAAAGCCATTACCGGCACACTGCCGGCTTGCAACGTGGAAGGCACGGTCGCTTACCGTGGCCAGCCGTTGAAGGGGACCCATTCATTCCAGATGGTCGAAAAAAAGCTGGCGATGGTGCCGGAAGGGCGGGGCGTGTTCACCCGCATGACGATTCACGAAAACCTGTTGATGGGCGCCTACACGCGGAGCGACAAGGCTGGCATCGAGGCCGACGTGGACAAGTGGTACGAGGTGTTCCCGCGCCTGAAGGAGCGGTCCACGGCCATGGCCGGCACCTTGTCCGGCGGCGAGCAGCAGATGCTGGCCATGGCGCGCGCACTGATGAGCCATCCGGACCTGCTGCTGCTGGACGAGCCATCAATGGGCTTGTCACCGATCATGGTGGAAAAGATTTTTGAAGTCATTCGCGACGTGTCGCAGCAGGGCATCACGATTTTGCTGGTGGAACAGAACGCGAAGCTGGCGCTGCAGGCAGCGCACCGCGGCTACGTGATGGATTCCGGGCTGATCACGATGACCGGCGACGCCGCCGCCATGCTGGGCGACCCGCGCGTCCAGGCAGCGTACCTGGGCGAATAAACCCGATGCCGCTGCAGATGTAAAAAAAGCCAGCCTGTTCAAAGGCTGGCTTTTTTTGACTGGTGCGGAAGTTACGCGGCAGTCGGCATTTTCGCTGCAAACTGCGATACGGCCGTGTTCACGTTGTTTTCCATGGTCTCGGCAGCCTGCTTGGCTGTTTTCGAGATGTGCTCGTAGCCGGCGCTGGCGTTGCCAATGGCGGTTTTCATGGCCGACACGAACTGCTCGGAGCCGGCTGGTGCGTTTTTGGTGACTTCGTCGACCAGCGACAGCACCTTGCGGTTGGCTTCAACGATCTGGCTCTCGGCGGCCTTGGAAAATTCGGCGCCCGTGCCGCGCACGATTGCGTTCACTTCACGGCCATAAGCCAGGGCTTTTTCAGCGGCAGGCTGGACTTTACTGGTAGAGAGCGAAATGAATTCTTGCGGATTCTTGACGGCCAGCAAGGCGCGGGCAGTGGCGGTGGAATCGGCCAGCGAATTTTTTGCGGTCGACAGGTTCAGTGCAACGAGCTTTTCAACGCTGTCGAACGTCTTGGCCGACAGCGCCGAATACAGCGCGAACTGGGCTTCGAAGGCGGATTTGGTGGCGTTCGAAAACTGCTCTGGAATGGCAAACATGGGTGATCTCCGGAATCTGTAAAAGTATGGGAAATGTTGCTATGGCCCGATCAAGCAGGGTGCCAGTGCAGCCTGACGAAGCGTTTTGTGCACCGCAACAGATGCCGATTTTACGGACTTTCTGAAGAGGGTCAAGCGAATTTTGTGCGTTGCAGCATAAAGTTTTGTAACTTGCCATACGTCATTGATATAGATCAATATTTAGTGCAGAAAGCCTTTCCGAGCATGCATTTTTTTGCGTGCTAAACTGGGTACTTGCATTTTCGTAATCTGCTGACTTTCCTGTCGGCCATTCATGAAGCCTGACATGCCGACTACCTCCACCACCGCCCCCTCCGGCAGCTGGCTTTCCCCGATTCCAGTGTTTTTCGTTTTCCTGTGGAGCACCGGTTTCATCATTGCCAAATTCGGCCTGCCTTATGCGCCGCCATTGACCTTCCTGGTCGTTCGCTGCCTGGGTGCCGTTCTGTTTCTCGTTCCGCTGGTGTTGATCTGGAAAGCGCCCTGGCCGCGCGGCAGTGTGCTGCACATTGCGGTTGCAGGTTTGTTGCTGCAGGCCGGATACCTGGGCGGTGTCTGGTGCGCCATCAAGATCGGCATGCCGGCCGGGCTGTCGGCGCTGATCGTCGGCATGCAGCCCGTGCTGACCGCCGTGGCTGCACCGCTGATCGGCGAACGTGTGTTGCCAAAGCAATGGCTCGGACTGGGCCTGGGACTGCTTGGGGTGGCGCTGGTGGTCGCGGCCAAAATCGACATGGTGGGTTTGTCGGCGGCGGCCATCCTGTTCTGCGTGTTCGCGCTGTGTTCCATCACGGCAGGTACCATGTACCAGCGCCGTTTCTGTCCCCGTTTCGACCTGCGCACCGGTACGCTCATTCAGTTCTCGGCCAGCGCCGCGGTGCTGCTGCCGCTGGCCATCCTGTTTGAAGGATTCGACCTGCATCTGACGCACGTGACGTGGTCGCCGCAATTCATCGGCGCGCTGCTGTGGTCGATCTTCGGACTGTCGATCGGCGCCATTTTCCTGCTCTTCAAACTGATCCAGCGCAGCGACGCCACCCAGGTCACCAGCCTGCTGTACCTGACACCGCCCACAACCGCCATCATGGCCTGGATCATGTTTGGCGAAGTGTTCAACCTGCTGGGCATCTTCGGCATGGTGGTGGCTGTTGCCGGCGTTGCTTTTGTCGTCAAAAACAAGGAGATTGCATGATCCGCCATCCACAACAAGAAGCGGTCGACACGGCCATCACCACGCGCCGCTCGATCCGCGCGTTCCTGCCCGATCCGGTCGCGCGCGACGACATCGAGGCGATCCTCAACGTGGCGGCGCGCGCGCCGTCCGGTACCAACACCCAGCCATGGCAAGTGCATGTGCTGCAGGGCGCCGCGAAAACTGCATTGTCGGACGCAATCCTGGCCGTGTATCACGATCCCGTCCTGAACGCGCAGCACACCGAGGAGTACCCTTATTATCCGCGCGCATGGAAGTCGCCTTTCATCGACCGGCGTCGCAAGGTGGGATGGGACTTGTATGCGCTGCTGGGACTGACGCGAGAAAACAAGGAAGGAATGGCGGCGCAGCATGCGCGCAATTTCCGCTTTTTCGATGCCCCGGTCGGGCTGATGTTTACCATCGACCGGACCATGGAGCAGGGCTCCTGGCTCGACTACGGCATGTTCTTGCAGAGCATCATGATAGCGGCCCGCGGACGCGGCCTCGACACCTGTCCACAAGCGGCATTCACCCAATATCACAAGATCATTGCCGACCAGTTGTCGTTGTCGGCTGACCACATGGTCGTGTGTGGCATGGCGCTTGGCTGGGCCGATTCAAGTAAGATTGAAAACACACTGGTCACCGAACGCGAGCCGGCGTCAGGCTTCGTCCGCTTCCTCGATCAAGGGAACCTCGAATAACCTGCTGCGCGTTGCACTGGCGGTCTCCGATGTTCGCTGTACGCCTGTACAGCTCCGCTTCTCGACCACCATTGCTGCCGCTCGCAACGGTTTTTCGAGGTCCCTTCAAGAAGCCGGCAAAATACGTGATTTTTTGAAAATGGAAATGCGCATTTGCTGTTGCTTATGCGCAAAAAATGTCGCGAACGGTCAATTGTCCTTGCGCTGGCATGCTGCATCGCTACACTGCAATCATCACCTCAGCAGTTTGGCAGTAAAGGAATAACCGATGTTGAAGCTATTTTGTGCCGCCCTTGTTTCCCTGATGCTAGCGCTGGATCCGTCCGCCGCGTCTGCCAGGGAGTCCAAGGCCCAGACCGTCAAGAAAGTCAGCAAGGCCAAGGCGCAGAAAGCCAAGGCGGCCAGGCCCGGGCGCCAGCGCGTCAAGCTCGTGCAGCGCGGCGCCGTCAAAGGCAAGCGCCAGATCCTCTACACCAACGCCCGCCGCACCGCTCCCGTGTTCATTGCGATGACTGCCGGCGATCGCGCCGGCCTGAACCAGACGCGCGATGCGCTCGACCTTGGTTCTTCCGTCGCATTCGTCATCGACCAGGCCAACAACCAGGTGTTGTTTGAAAAAAACGCCGGCGTGGGCCTGCCGATTGCCTCGATCACCAAGCTGATGACGGGACTGCTTGTCGTCGAGTCCGGCCTCAACCTCGATGAAATGCTGACCATTACCGACGCCGACGTCGACCGCCATAAATTCACCAGCTCGCGCCTGCGCGTGGGCGCCACGATGACGCGCCGCGACCTGCTGCACATCGCCTTGATGAGTTCGGAAAACCGCGCCGCTGCTGCGCTCGGCCGCAACTATCCGGGCGGCATCGGCGCCTTTGTGGCTGCCATGAATGCCAAGGCGCGGCAGCTGGGCATGACTGAAACGCGTTATGTCGATTCGAGTGGCTTGTCGAGCCAGAACGTGGCCAGTGCGCGTGACCTGGCCCGCCTGGCAGTGGTGGCGTATGGCGAACCGCTGCTGCGCCAGTTCAGCACCGATCCGAAATACGTCGTCGACGATGGCCGCCGCGCCATGCAGTATGGGAACACCAACTATCTGGTGGCGAGCCCGGACTGGGAGATTGGTCTGCAAAAGACCGGGTTCATCAATGAAGCGGGCAAGTGCCTGCTGATGCAGGCCGTGATTTCCGGTCGCCACGTGATCATGGTGTTCCTCGATTCGAAGGGCCGGCAAACGCGCACAGCCGACGCAGGACGCGTCAAGCGCTGGCTGGAAACCCTGGCGCCTGCGACGACAGCGGCGGCGCCACCGGCGTCGATGTACCGGCCTGCTTCAGGTCCCCAGGGCGTAACCCAGGGTGGCTGAAATCTGGATGGCCGTGCTCATCAGGTCATCCAGCCATTCTTCCTGCAGCCGGTCGGCTGGCGCTGAAATCGACAAACCGGCGACCAGTTTGCCGGAGTCGTCATGGATGCCCGCCGCCATGCAGCGCACGCCCAGTTCCAGCTCTTCGTTATCGCGCGCATAGCCGCGCGCCCGCACCAGCGACAGTTCCCGCTCCAGCTTGCCCAGGTCCGTGATTGAATTCTTGTTGTGCCCGGCCAGCCCGGTGCGCGTGGCGTAAGCGCGGATGGCTTTTGGTTCGTCCACCGACAGGAACAGTTTCCCCGTCGAGGTCAGGTGCAGCGGCCCGCGTCCGCCGATTGCACGCACCACCTGCATGCCGGAGCGCTCGGAAAAAGCGCGGTCGATATAGACGATTTCATCGCCCTGGCGTACTGACAGGTTGATCGTCTGCTGCGTTTTCTTGTGCAGGTTACGCATGAAGTCAAGCGCTGCTTCACGCACCGACAGGCGGCTTTTCACGACATTGCCCAGTTCCAGCAAGCGCATGCCGAGACGGTAGGTACCGGGCTCGACACGGTCGACAAAACGCGTGACCACCATGTCGTTGAGGATGCGGTGGGCGGTCGACGGATGCAGGCCGGACACCCTGGCCAGTTCCTTCAGGCTGACGGGATCCGGGTACTGCGCCAGCGCATCGAGCAGCGCATTCATGCGCTCGATGACTTGAATGGAAGTCTTGGCAGTCGCGATGGGGAGGGCAGCGTCGGTTTTCATGATGGCGTTTGTGCAGTGCGGTAACTAGCTGTGGTTATACCATAATGTGAAACGCAGTGGCAATCGCTTCCAGGCGCCCGCGGTGCAAGGCATAATGGATTTTTTTACATGCACGAATGAAAACTTATGGAAACACCTGTCAGCCAGTTCAAGAGCAAAAGCGGCCTCGGGCGCATCGTCGCTGCCTGCCGCAATTCTGCCGATGGATTCAAATCTGCCTGGCAAGGTGAGCATGCATTTCGCCAGGAACTTGTCGTGCTGGTCTTCGGCGCCGTGCTGGCCTTTCTGCTGAAAATTTCCGCATTCGAAAAGTTCGTGCTGATTGCGGTTCTTGTGTTTGTGCTGTGCATCGAGCTGCTCAATTCCGCGCTGGAAGCCGTGGTCGACCGTATCTCGCTCGAGCGCCATCCACTGTCGAAAAACGCCAAGGATTTTGGCAGCGCGGCCGTGACGCTCGCAGTCGTGATCGCTGCCGGCGCCTGGATCGTGGTGCTGTTCAACCGGTTCTACTAGCACTTTCCGCATAAGGGTGGAAGCGTTTCGCGCTTGGATGGTTGGTTGACTTCGTGGCATGATCATTCGCTCACGTAGTTGAACTTTCTTTCTGGAGACGATGATGACCTTACGACTGGGCGATACCGCACCCGATTTCGAACAAGATTCGAGTATTGGCAAGCTGAAGTTTTACGACTGGGCAGGCGACTCCTGGATTGTCCTGTTTTCTCACCCGGCCGATTTCACGCCGGTCTGCACCACCGAGCTGGGCCTGACCGCCAAGCTGAAACCTGAATTCGACAAGCGTAACGTCAAAGCCATCGCGCTGTCGGTCGATGCCGCCGAGCAGCACAACAAATGGATCGCCGATATCGAAGCAACGCAACAGACCGTGGTCGGCTTTCCCATCATTGCCGACGCCGACCGTTCGGTCTCCACTCTGTACGACATGATCCACCCGGAACAATCGGCCACTGCCACGGTGCGCTCGCTGTTCATCATCGATCCGGCCAAAAAGGTGCGCCTGATGATTACGTACCCGATGAGCACGGGCCGCAACTTCGACGAAGTCCTGCGCGTCCTCGACGCTTTGCAACTAACCGACGGTTATAGCGTGGCAACACCGGGCAACTGGAAAGATGGCGACGACGTCATCATCCCGCTGACGGTGCAGGATCCGGACGTGCTCAAGGCGAAGTATCCAAAGGGCTTTACGGCGGAGCGGCCGTACCTGCGTTTGACGCCGCAGCCAAATAAATGACGAGTTGCAGCGGGAAGGGTTTTCCTTCCCGCTGCAACTCGTCACCCCGTTGAAAAACGGGGTCCATGCTGAGTACACCCAAGCCGCGGAAATCAACTTTTTTAAAGTTTGGTGCGGCCGAAGATGCTTGACGCTCAGCATGGGTACCGGCTTTCGCCGGTATGACGGTTTTTCGTTTGGTGGTAGAAGCACGTAGTTGCGGCGGGCAGACTTCATAATTACCGTCTCCAGGGGGGGGGGGGGGGGGG
>Ga0265780_10000346_pt1 | contig 72868 bp, 62 predicted proteins | sample P1T30metagenome_FD_192432 | JGI IMG/M metagenome (GOLD analysis project Ga0265780, IMG submission 192432) | Plant litter microbial communities from East Loma Ridge, Irvine, California - P1 T30 | ecosystem: Environmental > Terrestrial > Plant litter > Unclassified | place: USA: California...
CGGCCGTTGGCTTGGGCATAAAAAGCCAGTAACTCCGGGATTTCGTCGGCCCGCTGCACCACCCGCGCCACCAAGCGGCTCACCAGGTTGTCGCCCCGGTGGATGCGCGCCAACTCCACAGCCAGCACCAGCGGCACCGAGCGCAGGTAGAGCTGCTCACGGGCATACACCGCCAATTGGGCTACAAACCGCGGCTCGTTCTTGGCCACTAACTCGCGCAAACGAGCCAGGCGAGTATCGGCCTTTTCGTAGAATTGGTCGCTGAGGGCGGCCGTGGCGACGGCGGCATACAACTCCAGGGCTGGGGTAAGCACGTAGGCCGGCGCACCTTCGTGATTGCGAACAGGGGCAGGCGGCGCTTTGCGAAAGTTAAAATTGAAGCGCATGGTGGGTGGAAGTAAAGGTGACGAATAGGCAAATAATCAATTCCGCAGGTAATTACTTTTGAATAGTAAAGACAATACTTTTCCCGTCGAATAAAATAAGTTTTATTCGATTAGTGATGATACAAAAAAGCCCGGCTTGTATTAGCCAGGCTTTTTTGTGTGCGCGTTATCGCCGGTAATTACCGACACCTCATTCGCAAAGAAAAAGCATGGCCGTGCCGCTTGCTCCAACCGCTAGTGGGCTGGCTCGAGAGCTGCTGCAACGGGTAATTGGGGCGGATAAAGGGCATCGGGCAGAAAGGCTAAGCGGTCGAGGAACCGGCTAAACACAAAAAAACCCGAGCTCATAAGCTCGGGCAGTGGCAGTTCTAACCTAGGGTTAGCAACAGGCACATGTACCGAGCAGCTGCAGCCTTTCTGGCTGCATCTTATCCGAATTCCGGCGGCTGAGTGTTAGGTGATACATGGCTGTGGTGGTTTAGTGTGACAAAGGTAGGAGAACATTTTTTATATATGCAACTAATTTATAAATTATTTTTAATTATTTTTTCATAATAGCCTATTCCTAGTAATTACTAGTTGGATAACTAATACAATTTTCCTTTGTAATTAGAACCCCTTTATATTGGCAATTGCGACAAAAGGATTAGCGTAACTCTTCTTATCAATTACTTTTGCGGCTGTGGCTGATTCCTCTTTACCTGTGCGCAGTTTGTTACCCGAGCGGGCACCTGCCGATGAGCCCGCTGGTACGCCGGCGCAACAAGCTTTTCGCCAAACCATTCGGGCGGTGGAGGCGCTGCGCGAGCAGCTGCACGCCTTACGGGCGGCCCAGACCGCTACGCGCCAAACTTACTGGCGGCAGGTGGGCCCGCTGGCGACTGAAACCGTGGCCGCCCGCCGCGCCCTCTACGAACCTCTGGAAACGGCCCTGCTGGGCGGCTACCTCAGCCGGGCCGAGGAGCAGCAGGTACAGGAACTGCTCCTGCACAATGCCCAAAGTCTGCAAGAGCGGTTTGGGGAAGACGAGTCGGAGATAGTAGCGCGCTACGCGCCCCCTCCTACCCCACCGGTGCCTGCCGCGGGCCAGCCGATTGCGACTGAGCTACCACCGCATGAACAGGCCGCCGCTACTGCCCGCGAGCGCCGCCAGCAGCGGGCGCAGGCCGCCCGGGCAGCCCAAGCGCAGCAGGCCGATACCGCGGGCCAGGCGCTACTGCAAAATACCAAAGCCGCCTATCGTCAGCTGGCGCGCCTGCACCACCCCGACCGTGCCGCCCTGGCCGACGCGGCCACCCAGCAGGCCCAAACCGAGCTAATGCAGCGCATCACGGCGGCTTATGCGGCCGGCGACCTGGCGGCGCTGCTGAGCCTACTCGCCGAGGAAAGCCCGGCTACTGCGCCTACTCCCGAAACGGAGGAGTTGCTACTACGCTACACCCAAGCCTTGGCTCAACAGCAGGCCCAGCTAAATCAGGAGTTGGCGGCAGCCCAGCGCCCGGTGGCCAATACCCCCTGGAGCGGTAATGAAAAGCAGCAGCGTACGCGCCTGCGGGAAATTAAACGTAGCCTGCGGGCTGAGACAGAATACCTGACCCACTTAACAAAGCAGTTGCAGGAGCCTGCGGACCTAAAAGCCTTGCTACGAGAGCTTAGCACCCGCAGCCAAATTGAATTATAAAATAGACTTCTTCAAACTGACCGCTGAACCTTTTGTACTTTCTAGTACCAAAAGGTCGCCTTTTTGGCGAGCGCGTTTGGCTGTAATGCGTTACCTTTAAGGCTATTTTCTTTCTCGGATAATACCGAGACTGCTACGCTGGCACTATAGCCTGGCCAATTGTGTTACGGTCTGTGCTTGTGCACGCTGAGCCGCCATTGCGCCGCCGGCGTCTGCGCGGGTGAGCTTCCCAAGGGCCGCCAACGTGGCTTTTTCTTACCAACCTGTGGCTACGTTGCTCTATAAGCTAGCCCTGTTCTTTACCTATGTCAGATTCTACTGAAATTGCCCGCCGCCGCACCTTTGCCATTATTTCCCACCCCGACGCGGGCAAAACTACGCTGACCGAGAAATTCCTGCTTTTTGGCGGGGCCATCCAGACGGCGGGGGCCGTGAAGTCGAACAAAGCCCAAAAGACGGCTACTTCCGATTTTATGGAGATTGAGCGCCAGCGCGGCATTTCGGTGGCTACCTCCGTCATGGGTTTCGACTACCAGGGCTACCGCGTCACCATCCTCGATACGCCGGGCCACCGCGATTTTGCCGAGGATACGTACCGCACGCTTTCGGCCGTGGACAGCGTGATTTTGGTGGTCGATAGCGTGAAGGGCGTGGAGGACCAGACCCGCCGCCTGATGGAAGTGTGCCGCCTGCGCAACACGCCCGTGATGATATTCGTCAACAAGCTCGACCGCGACGGCAAGCCTCCGTTCGACCTGCTCGACGAGCTGGAGGAGAGCCTGAAAATCCGGGTACGCCCCCTGACCTGGCCCATCAACCAAGGCCGCAGCTTTCAGGGCGTTTATAACTTATATAGCCAGGAGCTGAACCTGTTCCGAGCCGCTAAAACAAACCGCTCGGAGCTGATTGCTGGCATCACCGACCTACACGCGCCCGAACTCGACGCGCACCTGCCGGCCGCCGACGTGCGCCAGCTGCGCGACGACGTGGAACTGGTGGAGGGCATTTACGACCCGCTCGACGAGGATGCCTACCGCCAAGGGACGCTGGCACCCGTGTTTTTTGGCAGCGCCAGCAACAATTTTGGGGTGCAGGAGCTGCTCGATACGTTTGTGGCGCTGGCCCCGGCACCGAGCGGGCAGCCGGCGGTATCGCGCTTTGTGCGGGCCGAAGAGCCGGCTTTTACGGGCTTCGTATTTAAGATTCACGCTAACCTCGACCCGCGCCACCGCGACCGGATTGCCTTCGTACGCATCGTGTCGGGGCGCTTCGAGCGCCACGCGTTTTACCTACACACCCGGCTGGGGCGCAAGCTGCGCTTTGCCAACCCAACCACCTTTTTGGCCAACGACAAAAGCGTGGTAGACGAGGCCTGGCCCGGCGACGTGGTGGGCCTGTATGACAGCGGCCAGTTTGCCATCGGCGACACGCTCACCGAGGGCGAGCCGCTGGTGTTTCAGGGCATCCCGCGCTTTGCGCCCGAGATTTTGCGCGAGGTGGTGAACGAGGACCCTATGAAAACCAAGCAGCTCGACAAGGGCATTCGCGAGCTTACGGAAGAGGGCGTGGCCCAGCTGTTTACGCAGCAGCCAGGCAACCGCAAAATCATCGGCACGGTGGGCGAGCTTCAGTTCGACGTGCTGGCTTTTCGGCTGGAGCACGAGTATGGGGCGCGCTGCTCTTTCCGGCCGCTGTCCATCTTCAAAGCCTACTGGCTGGAGGCCGACAACCCCGCCGAGCTGCGGCAATTTGTAGCACGCCGCACTAACAGCGTCGCCTACGACCGCGACCAGCGCCCAGTGCTACTGGCCGACAGCCAATGGACCGTAAACGCCCTCAAGCAAGGAAATCCGGCTATCAACTTCCTCGCCTGGAACGAGCCGCAAGAGCAGCGCGCACAGTTGGCTTCATAATAAGGCGCGCCTTGTAGTGACACTCTATTTGTAGAGCACTACAAGGCGTCACTATTACAGCTAACAGGCTACATTCCCAGTAAGTCTACCGCGTCCTGCACGGCTTTGGCGCGGTAGGCGGGCGCGGTGGCGGGCGCGTGCAATAGCCTCAGTAAGCGCAGGTATTTGCTACGACCTTCGGCGAGCATGTCGGTGGGTACTTCGAGGGGGAAGACGCCGAAAGGCTCGACTTTTTGCACGCCCACTAGCAGGAAGCGCTCGGCTTGCAGCGCATCGGTGTAGAAGGCGGCTTGGCGGTCGTAATCGTAAGCCGAGCACTGCCAGCGGAAGTGGTCGGCATCGCGAGCCATGGTGGTTTTGAAGTCGACTATGGTGTAAGGCTGGCCGGGTTGGTCGAGCACGAGGTCGGCGCGCAGCTTGCACATAGTGTTAGTAATGGGCTCGGTAAAGACCGCACTACGTTCAGTGAGGCCGTTTTCGAGGATGCGGTTCAACTCCGTATTAAGCTTCACGCCCTCAACCAGCCACCAAATAAGCGTGTCATTTAGGCCCGGCTGGCCGGCCTGGTATTCGTCGGGCTCCAGCAGGGCCGTATGAAAAGCGGTGCCAAAACTCAGCGCTCCCGAGCCCGAATCGACGCGCGGTGGCCGCCCATCGAGGGCATCGCGCAGGCGCGAAAGGTCAGAATTTGCGATGGCGGGCAGGGCGCGGTAGTCGTCGTAGGAAACACGCAGCAGGTCGGGGCGTTGGGCGGGGGTAGGCAGGAGGTCGGGCACGGGAGGGTAACAAGAAAGCCCGACCGAAAGTATCCTTTCGCACGGGTTTTTGGGAAATTTATTCCAAGCAAAACGCCCCAGGAGCATGGCTCCTGGGGCGTTTTAGGGCATGGCCCACTACGCGTGGTAGCGCAGCTTGGTTATTTGCTGATAAGGTAGAGCCGTAGCTGTAACCGATTGGGGGTACGCCGGGGTCCACCCAAGACTACCCGCTCGGGCGAAACCGGGGTAAAGTTATTGAGCAGCATACCATCGTTCGGAATCCGGTTGGCAAGCACATCCTGGCAGTAGCTAAGCACCGACCAAGTATAGCCTGCTTGGGTAGTACCATCGCGGCTGGTTACGGTGGCACTGTATTCCGGGCTTGCAAAAAGCGTCTGCCCTTGCTGATTGCGCGGGTTGGTCGATGAAACTGAAATCCTAACGGGTGGCGTCAATATCTGACTGTTACTCAAAGTGGTAACTGGTATTTCGGCCGTCATATTCGCGTTGGTGATAACCAGGTTTTGCCCAAAATTGCGCAAATCGAACAGGTACGGAATCTCAATCTTAGTTTGCAGACCTAGCAAGCCTTCAATATACGTTTGCTGCCCCGTGCGCGAGGCCTCAAGCTGCCCCAACGACGTGAGGGTCGACAAAGGCGTGCCTAATTGCGGTGCCTCCACTTGATAGAAATGCCGGGCAGTGCTGATATTAAATGTTTGGCTGAGCACCGTGGTAACATCGAGTGGGTCGTGGTAATACAGAATAACAGCCGCGGCGCCACTGTTGGCCACCGTGTTGAAACGTACCAAGGCAGCCGCATCAGTGGCGCCTGGCAACAGGGCCAAGCCGGGGTAGTTTCTGTCCAACTGTTCCTGCGTGGTTAGCTGGCCGTTTTTACCGCTGCTCATTAGCCGGTCGCGGTAGGCATTGGAGAGGCGCAGGCGCAATGTGCCAAGGGCCTTGCGGGCACGGCGGGGCACTGGCGCCGTAAAGTTGAGTGGTGTACTGCTTACGCGGCTCGTCATCGGCGTGAGCTTGGGCGAGGCGAAGCCAAAGCTCGTGGTGGGTATAAACGAGCTTAGCTCGCGCACATCCACCAAGGTCTGCGTTTTGGTCGTATCGCCATAGCGGTACGTATCGGTAGGCAGCACCAGCACCACAGAGTCAGCAATCAAGGCTTGGGTGGGCTGAAACGCACTGCCCAGGCTGAGTGTCGTGTAGCTCGTCGCCTTAATGGGCCCTAACACCGGGTCTTGGTAACGCCCCACCAGCAAAGAACTGGAGGTCGAGGTCACGACCGAGTCGCGCAAGACCGTAGAAGCCCGGATAGTGAGCGTATCAACCAGGTATGCACCCGTATTGGCATCGACGCTGGGCAGGCCGATGCCAATATTGGCTGGGTTAGTAGAGCAGCCGGCGGCTACCAGCAGCAGGCTTAGCCCCAGTAGCAGCCGGCCCCAGCCAGCGGCCAGGGGCCGGCTGGTTACTAGGCTATTCTTGTGCATCGTTCGGAGCGAAGCGGTAGAAATCGTCGAGGCGAGTAGAGCCATTGGCCCCCAGGCCGACGTACCCAAAATCCCCAATGTTGAAGGCTACCGCGTTGTTGCGTGCAGAACCGGTGAAGGGGTTCTTCAGCGTCCAGGTATCGTCGCTGGGGTTGTATTCGTAGCAGCTGGTGAGCGTACCGCCGCCTACGGTTACGTAGCCTTTGTTATTGATTGCGAAGCCCACGCCCTGCGCCCGCGATACGCCACTGTAGTCATAGCTCTGGGTTGAGGTGCTTACCTGGCGCAAGGAACGCTTCGGCGTCCATTTGTTGGCCGAGGGGTCGTAGGCAAATACATCGGTAACGGCCAAGTTATTGTTTGTGCCGCCACCCACGTAAAACTGGTTATTGGCTACGAAAGAGAACGCACCCGTCCGCTTGTCGCCATCAAAGCCCGCCGTCAGGGTCGACCATTGGTCGGTGCTGGCATTGTACTGGTAGAACTTGTTCTGGTTGTTGCTGCCATCAGTACCGCAGCCTACGATGCCCAGGTTATTGATGCTACCGGCTACTGCCCGAGCCAAAGGAGTTGGCATCGGCGCCATCAACGTCCAGCGGCCCACGGTGGTGGTGGTGGTGGTACCCACGGTTACCGTCGTATTCTGGGCGGGGTCAAACTGCCATACATCATTCAGATACACGCCGTTGCCGTTGTTACCGCCGCACACGTAACCTTTGTTATTAGCAGTGAACGCGGCCGCGTCGTACCGCACCCCCGCTGCCGCCGGCATCGGGGTTACTTGCAGCCACCCGCCTTTGGCAGGGTCGAAAGAGTAGAAATCGTTAAAAAGCGTGGCATTAAGCGGGCCGTTCGGATTGCGGCCGGTGCCCGCGTAGGCTACGTTGTTGATAACAAAGCTGACCGCCTCTGAGCGAACAGGGCCCGAGTAGGTGGTGTTCCGAACCCAGTTGCCGTATACCGTGGTGGTCTCGTCCTTTTTGCAGCTGCCCAGCCCGAGGCCGGTAATTACTAATGCCAGGGCCATGAAGCGGCCTGCCCGCAACGAAATATTTTTCATGAAAAAAGTAGAAGGGTAACGCGCTTAAGAGTAAGCCGACCACCAAAGTGGTTGCGTCGGCGCTGGTTAAAAAAATTATTGTTTGTCTTTCCCTAAAGCCCTGCAAGGTACGGCGGCTAGCGCTTTGGCCCCAATTTTCATCGGCCAATCGCACTATTCCACCGAGCAAACTGGCTTTGCGCCTGAACAGTTCAGGCGGTGAGCTGGTGAATTGATGAGATGGCGAGCCGTACCAACGCACCAGCCATGCGTTTTATTCGCCACCACCTCACTCACCAATTCACCGATTAATCAAACCGAATAGCCACCATGGGCTTGATGCGGGCGATGAGGTAAGTGGGAATAAGCACGGCCAGGCCCGAAGCCACCAGCGTGGCCACATTCAGCAGCACTATCATGGTGGGGTCCCAGGCTACGGGCACGCGGTCCATGTAGTAGTTTTCGGGGTCGAGCGGGATGACGTGGAAGTAGTACTGCACTGCGCAAAAGCCCAGCGCCACGGCGTTGCCGATGAGCAGGCCGCGCAGGGTGATGGACACGCCCCGGAAGAAAAACATCTCGCGGATTTGGTTGTCGGTCGCGCCCAGCGCCTTGAGGACGCCTATCATTTTGGTGCGCTCCAAAATCATGATAAAAATCGTTGCCACCATGTTGAAAGTGGCTACGAATATGATGAGCACCAAGAAGATAATGACGTTGCGATTGAGCAATTGCAGCCAGTCGAAAAGCTGGGCGTACTGGTCGGTTACCTTGTCGATGCGCACCTCGTAGGGCAGCTCCTGGTTGAACTGGTCGAAGGTGCGGTCAAGCTGCTTGAAGTCACGCAGGCGCAGTTCTAGGCCGCCCACCAGCGAGTCGGGCCAAGCATTGAGCTCCTGTACCTGGCGCAAATCGCCGAGCACGTAGACTTCGTCGAACTCGTCGAGGCCGGTCTGGTAGATGCCCGACACCCGGAATTTGCGCACCCGCGGCGGCTGCTGAATGAAGTAGAACAACGCCTCGCTCCCGATTTTAAGCCGCAGCTTGTCGGCCACTTTACGGCTGACTACGATGTCGTTGCTGGCCGCCGTGTCGGAGTAGGTGATGAATTTACCATCTACCATGTTCTGGCGCATCGAGTTGGGGCCGTGGGTTTCGCTCACGCCCTTGAGCACCACGCCCAGCACCTCGTCGGTGGTTTTAATGATGGCCGTTTTGCGGGCAAATGCCTGGATAGAAGCCACTTGCGGGTAGGCGGCGAGGCGCTGGCGCAGGTCGGGCTCGGAGAGCGGGGCTACTTCGAGCGAGTTGGTATTGTCGTAGCGCGAGAGCTGGACATGCGCCCCAAACGAGAAGATTTTGCCCTGAATCTGCTCGCGAAAGCCTTGCAGAATGGAGAACGAAACGAGCATCACGGCAATGCCCAGCGCAATGCTGACGGTGGCAATGCGGGTAACCGAATGGGTGAACGAGCCGACATCGGCTCCGTCCATCTTGCTTGATATGTAGCGGGCAATGTTCACTAGCGGGCGTAAAGCTACGGCCGACCCAGCTTTGGCCGACCGCCTTGCTACGGCGGCGCGTAGTTTTGGGCCATGATAACGCGGATTTTAGTTGGGATTGCCTTGATAACGGGATGCGGGCCTGCGGTAGAGCGGGGTGGCACCCCGCTTCGCGCCAGCGAGCAGCCGGGGGCCAAAATAGAGCTTCCTAACGCCAAAACAGAGTACCACTCCGTTTTACAGCCCGGCGCGGCCCAGCTGCCTGCCTACCTGCCGTTGCTGCAAGGCAAGCGCGTAGGATTGGTCGTTAATCAATCATCCTTGATAGGCCGCACGCACCTGGTTGATACGCTCAAAAGCCGGGGCGTGAACCTGACGGCCATTTTTGCTCCCGAGCACGGCTTTCGGGGCGAGGCGGCCGACGGGGCCACCATTGCCGATGGGCGTGATGCGCGCAGCGGCGTGCCCGTGCGCTCGGTGTATGGCAAAACCAAAAAGCCGACCCCCGAGATGCTGGCCGACGTAGACGTGCTGGTATTTGACATTCAGGACGTGGGCACGCGCTTTTACACCTTCATCAGCACGCTGCACTACGTAATGGAAGCGGCGGCCGAGCAGGGTAAAAGCGTGGTGGTGCTCGACCGGCCCAACCCCAACGGCGCCGTAGTCGATGGCCCGGTGCTTGAGGCCAAGCACCGCTCGTTTGTGGGCCTCGACCCACTGCCCATCTGCCACGGCCTCACGGTGGGCGAGCTGGCCAAGATGCTAAATGGTGAGAAATGGCTGGCCGAAGGCCGCCAATGCCCGCTCACGGTAGTGCCCCTAAAAGGCGGCTACACCCACGCCACGCCCTACGTGCTGCCCGTGCGCCCCTCGCCCAACTTACCCACGGCACGGGCCGTGGCGCTGTACCCCAGCCTCTGCCTATTTGAGGGCACCAACGTGAGCGTGGGGCGCGGTACCGACCGGCCTTTCGAGGTGGCGGGCGCACCCACCCAGCCCGCCACGCGCCCCTACCAGTTCACGCCCCGCCCCAACGCGGGCTCCCCTACCCCGCCGCTCAACGGCCAGCTTTGCTACGGCCTCGACCTACCCCAGCCTAATGCTGGCGAGCCGGCCGAATTTTTTACGGTGAAGTATCTGCTCGATTTTTACCAGCAGAGCACCGACAAGCCGCACTTTTTCACCAAGTACTTCGAGCAGTTGGCGGGTACCGACTCGTTGCGGGCGCAAGTGGTAACCGGGCGCTCAGAGGCCCAAATTCGGGCCTCGTGGCAGCCGGGACTGACTAAGTTTAAGCAGCTGCGGAAGAAGTATTTGCTATATCCGGAGCGGTAAAAATTCAGCCGCTTTTACTTAAAATGCGGTAAAACCCAACCGCTTTCACTTAAGCTTAGCATGCCCACTCCCCTTCGCCTCATCTTCATGGGCACGCCCGATTTTGCCGTGCCCACCCTCGAAACCCTCCTAACGCTGCCCGAGGCGCAGGTGGTGGCCGTGGTCACCGGCCCCGACCGACCAGCCGGGCGTGGGCGGCAGCTGCAAGCTTCGGCCGTGAAACAAGCTGCCCTGGCCCACAGCCTGCCAGTGCTGCAACCTACCAACCTCAAAGACCCCGCTTTTCAGACCGAGCTAAAGAGCTACGCGGCTGACTTGCAAGTGGTGGTGGCCTTTCGGATGCTGCCCGAGGCAGTGTGGAGTATGCCGCGCCTGGGCTCGGTCAATATCCACGGCTCGCTGCTGCCGCAGTACCGCGGCGCGGCCCCCATCAACTGGGCGCTCATGCACGGCGACCACGAAACGGGCGTCACGAGCTTTTTCCTGCGCCACGAGATTGATACTGGCGACCTCATTTTGCAGTCGAAAATCGACATCGCGCCCGAAGACGATTTTGGCTCTTTGTACGACAAGCTGAAGGTGCTCGGCGCGGACTTGGCCGCCCGCACGGTGGCGGCCATCGCGGCCGGAAACGCGCCCAGTACGCCCCAGCCTAACACCCCCGAGTTGCGCCCCGCGCCCAAGCTCACCAAGGAAACTGGCCGGCTCGACTTCAGCCGCCTGGCCGCCGAGCTGGTCAACCAGATACGCGGCCTCAGCCCCGCCCCCGCCGCCTACACCACCCTGCCCGATGGCCGCGGCCTGAAAATATTTCGGGCGGAAGCCTTAGACGTTGCTTCTAGCACGCGACCAGGCGTCTGGGCCACAGATGGGCGGCAGGAACTAGGTGTAACCACCGGAAATGGCTGGCTCCGGCTGCTGGAAGTGCAGCTCGAAGGCAAAAAGCGCATGAGCGTGGCCGAGTTTCTGCGCGGCGTGAAGCTGCCGGGCGTCGAGCAGGTTGCTTAGGGCGACTCGTTTTTGTACGCCTGTCATTGCGAGCGCAGTGCAGCAATCGCACCTATTCAGCGCCGCCGCTCTGGTGCGATTGCTGCGCTGCGCTCGCAATGAAAAACGCGTTGCACTGCCCTCCGATTCTCAACCTATTCTACAAACTCTTTCTTATTTATGCTCGCACTCATCGTAGCCGTGGCCGATGGCAATAACGTGATTGGCCAAAATGGCCAGTTGCCCTGGGGCCGCCTGCCCGCCGACCTGCGCCACTTCAAACGCCTTAGCCTGGGCCACCCCATGGTAATGGGCCGCAAAACCTTCGACAGCATTGGCCGGCCGCTGCCCGGCCGCCCCAATTTGGTCATCACGCGCCAGGCCGGCTGGTCGGCCGAGGGCACCGAAACTCTGCCCACGGTGGCCGCTGCCCTGGCCCGCGCCGCCGAACTAGCCGGCCCCGAAGGCACAGTATGCGTGATTGGCGGCGGTGAAATCTACCGCGAAACGCTAGCCGCCGCCGATGTCGTGTACCTCACCGAAATCCACGGCTCGTTTGAGGGCGACGCCTTTTTTCCGGCCCTACCGCCTACCGAGTGGCGTGAAGAAACCCGCGAGCGCCACGGAGCCGACACCGAAAATCCCCACGCCTACAGCTTCGTGACGCTGCGGCGAAGATGAAACAGTGAATGAGCGAGTGGTGAATGAGTGAATGAAAAAGACCCGAATCAGTAGTTTTTAGCTATTGATTCGGGTCTTTCTCATTCGCTCATTCAACACTACCGCAGCAGCACGAGCTTGCCCCAGTCTTTCTGGAAGCCTTGGTCACCAGCGGTGCTGCGCTTGCTGAACTGGTTGCTGGGGTCGTTGAGCGAGACGCGGTAGAGGTAGGTGCCGTTGGCCAGGCGGTCGCCGTACTGGTCGGTGCCGTCCCAGGCGTAGTCGGTGATGTTGTTGCCGATGTGCAGCGGGCCCAATTCGCTCATGAAAATCTCGCGTACCACTTTACCTGTGAGCGTCATAATCTGAATCTTCATGTCGCGCGGCAGTTCCTGGCCCGTCACTGTGAACACGAAGCGCGCCTTGCTCGTGACCGGGTTCGGGTACGGGAACACGTTGGTAATGGTCGAGGCGCTCACGACCTCAAACTTGACCTGGTAGTTCTGGGTGCCGGCCGCATTGCCCGAGGCGTCGCGGCCCTGCACTTGCAGCGTGTAAGTGCCATCGGTGAGCGGCGTGGTTTTACCGGGGTTGTACTGGAGACGGGCCACAGTGCCAGCCTGCGAGGTCGAGTCGGCCGAGAATTGCAGCTCGGGGCTGGTGGGGCTGATGAGCGTGGCCGTGGGCGCGCCCGGCTTTTGCAGCAGCACCGTGAAGGCCGACGCACTGCGGATGTGGCGTAGGTTGTCCTCGTCCTTGAGCTGAATATTGATGGCCGGCGTGGGCGACACAATATCGCCGTTGAGCAGGTGGCGCCCGTCGAAGGCCACGTCGAGCGTGGGCGGCACGTTCTTATCAAGGACCGTGAAGGGCGCCAGCGTCAGCGTATTGTTGAAGAAATACAGCTCGGGCTGGCGATTTTGGAGCGGGTTCACCGTCACCACCGGCGTGAGGACGCCGAATTTACCCACCACGTTCAGCCGCACCGGTACCGTCATACTAGAGTCAGCTTTCAGAATGCGCAGGGCTACGAACGTGTTGTTGGCCACCGACACCCCGTTGGCATCCAGCAAGTCGATACGTGTGGTGAGCGGGGCCGCAAAATCGACGCCGCCAATGTTCTCAAACTTCACCGGGAAGCTGAGGATACCGGGGCTCACGGCCTGCGCCGCCAGCGTGGCCGGGTCGTAGTCGGCGCTGGCCACTAGGTCGCGGCGGATAGTGCCCTCGGGCACGGCCTTGTAGGTCACGAGCCACTGCTTGAGCTGCGGCGGCACCCGGTTCACGGAGTCTCGCAGCACCAATTCGAGCTGCAAGTACGGGTACGTAGACACCGGCACACTACTCAGGTTCAGGGTTTTGGCCGTTACGTTGGGGTACAGCACCGTGGCCGCGTTGTTGGCATCGACGCCCAGCACGCGCAGCGTGTAGCTACCGGTCGTGTTTTCGCGCTTAATGACGTTGAAGAGCGCCTGCCACTCCTTGGCCGGGCCGATGCGGGTGCTCAGCACGCGGCCGCTCTGGCCGGGCGCGCGGGCGGTATCGACCACACTGATGAGCTGCGAGTAGCTGGCCTGGGCCAGGCTGCGGTCGGGCCCTTGCTCACGCACCAGAATGCCACCCGAAGCCTGCTTTTTGGCCAGCAGCACCCAGGGCTCACCGTTGCGCAGCTGCCCGGCTGCCGCCAGCTGGCTGCCCAGCAAGGTAGTAAAGGCCGTGCGCAGGCTGGCCGGAAAGGCCGCGTAGCGCAGGCGGTTCATGCTGATGAGGGCTACATAAGAGCCATCGGGCACGTTTTGCAGGAAGGCCACGAGCTGCTGCTGGCGAGCGGCGCTGTTGTTGATGTTGTCGAGCGTATCGCCCGTGGTGCTGCCAAAATGATAGAACGACTGCGCCGGGCTGCCGCAGGTGTTATAGGGGCCACCCGCCACCGTAATGCGCTGCAACGTGCGGCCATCGAGCACGGCCAGCAGCACGTTGGGCGAGGTAATGCCGCAGCTCGCCACCGAGGGCGGCAGCGACAAATCGGTGCGAATACCGTAGCCCGTGCTGAACGTAGCCCCCGCGCCTACGCCGCCACCGCCGGCCGTGGTCAGGCCGATAGGCAGGCGCTGGTCGGTAAAGCTCCAGCGGCCGCTGGGGGCCGCCACGGCCACTTGCTGTAGCTGGTCGCGCTTGAGCTGGCCATTGTGGCTCTGCGACCAGCCGCTGGCCACGGTCGAGATGATGCGGAACGAGCCGACCTGCCAGCTCGGGTCTTCCTGGGCGGTGGGCGCGCTCAGGCGCGCCCGCCAGTACCACACCACCGAGTCGGGGCGGGCACCCACGAGCGCCGCCGGCTGCCAGCTCACGGTGGGCGGGCCGGTTACGGTGGCGCGCTGCGTGCCCTGGCCGCCGTTGCTGGCGAAAGTAGCCACAGTATCAACCTGAAAGTCGTAGCCGCGCACGGCGGCCGCCGGGTCGTTATTTTGAGCCGTGAGGCGGGGCCGGTTGCCACTCACGATGGCAAACTCGGTGGGCGTCACCAGCGTGAGGCTGCCCTGCAAAAACGAGTAGTTGGTCGTGGCTACGTTGTTGGTCTCATCCAGCTCCGACACCTTGTTGCGGTAGTCGAGCTCCACCTTGAAAGTGTTGTAGCCGTATACGTTACCCGTGTTGTTGAGCGTCAGGGCGTAGGTGGTATCGCGCACCCAGGCCTGGCGGAAGGTCCTGGTAATCACGTCGGGCGTGCGGCCGCCAGTACCAGCATACGTGCGCGTCACCCGAATCTCGACCGAGTCCGTCGTAATGCGGGCCGGGTTGCTCACCCCAATCCGGAGCACGAACGGCGCGGTGGCCGAAATAGTCGTGGCGCCCGGCGCCGGGGCCAGCGACAGCGTGGCATTGCTGGCGATGAAATCGGGCTTGGCCGGAGCGTAGAGGCGCAGGGCCGGGTCGCCCTGCCAGGTAGTGGCCAGCAGCTGCTCGGTCAGGGCGGGGTCGTTTTGGTACGATGGGTTCAGCTGCATGCGGCGCGCCATCTCCCCAAATACCCGTGTTACGGGCTGCCCAAACCAGTCGGGGTCATTAAAGAGGAGCCTGTACATCAGGTCCTGGGCCGGGTCGAGCAGGTAGGCATACGACTCGCACGACTGGGCCAGCATCCCCACGGCCCCCTTTTGCGGCGACATCACCCAGCTCATGCCAAAGGTGGATGGCGTGAAGAAGCAATCGCCAGCCGCACAGCCGTTGTACATCATGATGGGGTAGCGGCCGGTATTGCGGTAGTTGGTGGCCGGGTCGTTGATATCCCCGATTTCTAGGTTGAAGCGGGTGGGCGAGCCGTGGCCGAAATACTGAATTACCGACAAGCCCGTGTTCAGCTCATTGGCAATATTGACGGTGACGGGCAAGCCCGGCGCGGTTTTGCGGAAGGTTGTGACCGTGCCGCCGAGCAAGGGCCGGCGCACGCGCTGGGCGTGGTTGTCCAAATAGCCCCCAAACTGGGCAAATTCGTTGACATCGAGCCCGCCGACCAAGTGAAGCACGTTTTTGCGCCAGTCCTGGGTGGCCGTCGCGCTGTAGGTAGTGAGCTTATCCTCGTGCTCGCGCAGCTTGTTGAGGTAATCTAATACCTCTTGCGGCGTGGTGGCGGGCACGCGGCCGGTGGGCAGTCTGGCCACCAAGCCGTTGTTGGGCCAGTCGGCCGACAGGAAGTTATCCGAAGCGGAGGCCGTCGAAATGGGCACCAAATCCAGCCCCTGTTCGCCCAGCACGCGGGTAGTAGCGCCGGTTCCAACCCCAAAATAGGCGGGCAAATCGACCATGCCCGGCGTTACGCCCGTACCCAGGCCCTTGCCCAGCAGCAGCAGGTATTTGGTTTGGTTGGCGGGGCGGGCGGCCGCCATCCACAGCGCGAAGTGGCGCAGGGCCATTACCGAGCGCTCGCCGTAGTGAAACTGGTCGTAGAGCAGCGGGGCCGTTACCATTAGTGTGTCGAAGCGGCCGCCGGCCGCAGAGGCGCGGTATTTGGCGTACTCCAGCGCGGCGTTTGGCACGGTACCCGCCGCCTTCATCAGCTTGGGGTGCGTGATAATGACGAAATTGGGCGTAGCCGCATTGATAGCGCGGAAGTTGACGCGGGTCGGGGCCGACGGCGCCAGCCACGCCGTAGCATCGGCGAGGTAAAGGCGGCGCGACTGGCTGTTGGTGGCGCTCGGAAACACGAAGCGCCGGGCGGTGCTACCCAGGGTTTGGGCGGCGGTGGGCGCGATGCGCTGCACGTTGTAGGGGTCGTGGATGTCGTAGCCCACCACCGTGGCCGGCACGTTATCCAACTCATAAGTAGCCGCGCCGCTCAGCAGCGAGTCATTCTGAAACCACAGGCTGCGCCGGTTGCTAAACCACACGCTCTGCTGCGGGGCCGTGAACTTGACGTAGCTAAACACGAACAAGTCGAACACCGGCCCCGAGCGCTGGCCCACTACCGCACCCCGAATCTGCACGCGCCCATCGGCGTCAATATCGCTGGGATTCAGGGTATAAATCCCCTTCTTATAATTATACTCCGTGTACGTAAGCAGACCCAGCAAGCGCGAAGCAGACGCTCCCGGTGCCAGCACGCTGATGTTGGTGCTGTGCAGCCCCGCCGTGCCGCCGATGCTGCCCGGCGAGCTTTCCCCCGCCACGCACACCTCAGCCCGAATGGGCGGCGCGCCAGCCGTCGTTACCACCGCCCGCAGCAGGCTGTCGTTCACGATGGGCATCTCGCCCTGGTACGACCAGTCCGAGAAGAAACCTTCGCCGCTATTTAGCCACGGCATGTGCACCGTACCCTGCGCCGGGGCCTCAAAATACTTGTCTTTGGCCACTTTCAGGGCCGTTTGCAGGCGCCAGGCGTGGGGCGTGCCACCGGCGGCCACGGGCTGGGCCATGCGCTTGCCAGCGCGGCTGCCCCAGGTAATGAAGTAGGCCGCCGTATCAGTATACAAGCTGTAGTACTGGTGGGCCTGCTCAGCGGGGTTTTTGTAGTACTCGCGGTCAAGCACGCCATCGTTGCGCTGGCCGTAAAACTCAAGGTAGCTCGTGGCATCAAGCGTGGCCGCGTTGCCACCCTGGTATACAGCCACTTCTTTACCCCGCCGCCACAGCTGAAACTGCGTGGGCGCTACGCCCGTGGCGTTAAGGCTACGCAAGTAGTTGTAATCAAGCCGATAAAGCCCGTCGCGCCACACTTTTAACTTGTAATAAGGCTGGCCGGCCACTATCCATTCGTTGCCGTAGGGCCCCGATTGGGCGTGCGCAGCCGTGCCCAGCAGCAGGCCGACCAGCACCAGCAGCAGGCCTTTAGCCGCCGCGAGTTGCCCGGGTCGCCACCCAGCAATGTATTGTTGTGTCATAGCGAAAGGATGTAGGTGAGCCGACCGCAGCCGGCAATAGTATACTAAATTGATAGCTAGTTAATTAGTCATGCGCAGGCCACCCGCCCGGCTCCCGAAGCCGTAGCCCAGACTCACGATGAGCGAGTTGACATTGGAAGTCTCATCGAGGGCGAGGCGCGAGAGGGCCAAATCGACGCGCAGGCCGCTGAAAGCCACGCCCGCGCCCAGGCTGTACTGGCCTTTCCATTGCTCTTTGCGGTCGAAGTTGGTTATCTTCTGATAGTTGCCCATGCCACCACGCAGATATACTAGGTTGTGGTAGCCTACTTCGAGGCCCAGGCGCGGGTCCACACTCACGGGCTTGGCAGAAACCAGGGTATTACGCTGGCCATCGGTGGTGGCTTCGAGGTCGGCGGCTACCAGAGCCGTAAACTGCGCGGGCAGCTTAAACTGGTAGCCCGCGCCCAGCACCAGCCGGGGCAGCGTTATCTCGGTCGAGTTCACCGGAATCTGGTCGCCCACCGCGGCCGAAGCCTTGAACTTGTCGGCGTCCACACTCCAGGCATTGAAGGTGGTCGTGATGTCGCGGGCCATGAGGCCTAGCCGCCAGCCGCCGTGGTTGTACTGTACGCCCGCATCGATGCCGAAGCCGTAGGCGTTGGCATACGAGCCCACGTTGCGGTAAATGAACTTGGCGTTGGCGCCCACGCTCAGGCCCTCAGGCCCCAGCTTGCGCGCATACGAAAGCAGCAGCGCGTAGTCGGCCACCGAGAAATACGTGATGCGGCTGTAGTCGATGGAACCGTCGTACTGATTGATTAGCAGACGCGTATCGGCAATGTTATCGACGCCCGTGCGCAGCAGCGTGGCCCCGATTACGCTCTTTTCATCGAGCGGCATGGCAAAGGCGGCGTACTCGTTTTTCACCACGCCCGAAAACAGCTCAGAGTGCATCAGCACGCCGTCGTACTTAGCGCTGAGGTTGGTGAGGGCAGCGGGGTTCCAGTAACCAGCGGTGGCGTCGGTGGCCAGGCTCACCTGCACTTTGCCCATGCCCAATGAGCGGGCGCCCGCCCCGAGGTTCATAAACTCGTTGCTGTATTTGGGCGTGTTGGTTTGGGCGTGGGCGGCGCCGGCCGCCAGCAACAGGCCGAGGCTCAGCGTCCATTTGGTGTGCCCGAACCGGGTAGCAGTGGAAAATTGCAGCATAGAAAAAGGTCAGACTAGGAAAATCGGAACCGCAACGCAAGTTACTGCCCAATAGTGCGTCGTGCGGCCCGAAATAGCTCACCGGCACAGCCTATGCACAAGGCAATTGCCTAACGGCCCGCCCCCTAGCCGCCAGTAAGCGCGACCGTAGGCACTAGCCTCAGCAGCGTGCCGGTATTTTTTAGGATTATTCCAGTCCCAATCGTGGGTGCCGCTGCGGACGACGAGTATTTTTTAGCGTAAAATTTATTTTTAACAAACTCAAACTACTTGCTATCAAGCGTATGACGCTTGCTTTTTAGCACTTTGCCAGTCTGAGTCAACTCAGAAAAAGGAATATTTTTTCGAAGATGGTCCGATTCGCAACAAAAATAATTTCACCAAGTATTATGCAATACAAAGTACCTACACTACATTTGTACTGTTCCTCACCTACTACTAGCCCATACCGCCCATGAAACTAGAGAACACCCAGGTGCAGATGCGCAAAGGCATCCTCGAATTCTGCATTCTGGAGATTATCGGCCGCGGGGAGGCCTACGCCAGCGACATGCTGGAGGAGCTCACCCAAGCCCGCATGATTGTGGTGGAGGGCACGCTCTACCCGCTGCTCACGCGCCTCAAAAATGCCGCCCTGCTCGACTACGTCTGGAAAGAATCGACTTCCGGGCCACCCCGCAAGTACTACACGCTCACCGAGGCCGGCCGCCAGTTTTTGGAGGAGTTGCGCCAGACCTGGGAAGACATGGCGCTCTCGGTGGGCATCATTCGCCAGCCCCGTCTTCCGCTTTAGCCTCCCTGCTTTTCCGCCCCTTTCTCAGCCTAAAACTGCCGCGCTTCGCCGCCTGCGGCCTTTCTCATGAAAAAGAACATCAGTATCAACTTGCAGGGTATCATCTTCCACATCGAAGATGATGGCTACGAAGTGCTTAGCCGCTACCTCCACGAGGTGAAGGCGCACTTTGCCAGCTACCAGGGCCACGAGGAGATAGTGGCCGACATCGAGGGCCGCATTGCCGAGCTGTTTTCGGCGCGCCTTTCGGCTATCAAGCAAGTCATTACCCTCACCGACGTGGAGGAAATGACCGCCAAAATGGGCCGCGTGAGCGACTTCGCTTCCGAGCCCGACGAAGACGACGAAGCCTACGCCGAGCCCACGGCCGCCAACCAGTCGGCCGGCTTTGGCCGCGCCGCCAGCGGCGCTACGCCTCCTTTTGGCAGTCAGGGCACGGCAGACGGCCAGCCCCGCCGCCTCTACCGCGACCTGGCGCACCGCAAAATAGCGGGCGTTTGCGCCGGCTTGGCGCAGTACTTCGCGGTAAACCCACTAGTAGTACGGCTGATTTTCCTGGCCTTGGTGCTGCTGCCCAACGTGTTTGGAGCCTATGACCACATTCCCGGCACTGGCGTATTTCGCCACCGCTTCGACTTTGGCGGCCTGGCCCTCATCGCCTACGTCATCCTCTGGATAGTACTGCCCAAGCGCGACGATGCCCCCGCCCCTATTGATACCCTCGATTTTGGCGGCTCGCTTACTGGCCGCAAGCTCTTCCGCGACGTGGACACGGGCAAAATTGGCGGCGTATCGGCTGGCTTGGCCGCCTACTTCCGCACCGATGTGGTGCTGGTGCGCGTGCTCTTCCTGATTAGCTTGTTTCTGGGTGGCTCGGGCTTCGTTATCTACCTGATACTTTGGGTAGTGGTACCCGAAGCCCGCACGGTATCGGAGAAAATGCAGATGCGCGGCGATGCTGTGACGCTCTCGGGTATTGATAACACCCTACGTACCAACGCCTTCGAGGGCGACGTCACTACGCCGGTCGGCAGCCGCTCGGTGGGCACGTTTCTAGAAGGCGCAGCACGCAGCGCTAAGCCCGCAGCCAGCTTTTTGGGCACTATCATTCGCTGGGCAGTAGGCTTGTGGCTTATCTTCTGGGGTGGCTCGTGGCTGGTAGCCGTGGTGGCCATGCTGGGCGCGGCCCTGAGCATCATCCCTTTCACGGCCGTGGAGCACACTAACAACGGCTTTCTGTTCGACAATGAGTTTGGCGCGTTGGTCCGCAACCTGCCCCCGTGGGGCGCGGTAGCTGGCGCGCTGCTCACCGGCATTCCGGCCATCGGCCTGATACTACTCGGGCTGCGCCTGATAATGCGCCGCTGGCTGCTGGGTCGCAACACGGCTTTTGTGCTGCTCGGGCTGTGGCTGCTGGGCGTGGCTGGTTCGGCCGCCGCTGGCTTGCAGGTAGCCCGCGACTTCCAGGCTAAAGGCACCTACAACACGACCATGCGCCTAGACGCCATGCGGGGCCGGGGCATCGTGCTCGACTCGCATGATATCGAAGACCGTTTTGAGGGCGTAAACCTGCGCGTGGCGCCGGCCGATAGCGGCAAGGCTCCTTACGTAGAGCAGGAGTTCCGGGCCAATGGCCGCACCGAAGAGGCCGCCCGCCTCACGGCCCAGCAAACGATGGTCTACAACATCAACCAGCGCGACTCGACCATCACGTTTGATGAAGGCTTCCGCCTGAAAGACAACGCGCCCTTCCGCAACCAGAAACTGAGCCTGACCCTGTACTTGCCCCTTGATAAAGTGTACCGCCTGACGCCCAGCTTCGTGTACCAGCTCGACGACGACGATTTTACCAACGGCCACCGCCCCGACACCGATGGCGACCACTCGTACCGCGCCCGCTTTACCCGCGACGGCAAATTTGATTGCCTCGACTGCCCGCCCGTGGATGTGGAGGACGCCGACGACAACGACGGGGACGAGGTAGTAAACATTGACGCCGACGGCACCAAAATGAAGGTGCGCGTGAACACCGACGGCGACGAGCCCACCGTGCGCATCAGCACCAGCTCGCCCAACTTCAACACCGACCCCGCCCACTACGGCACCGGCCGCAAAACCCTCAACAGCGGCAGCGAATTCAGCGAAATCGAAGCCAGCGGCTTGTTTCGGGTAGTGGTGCGCCAGGGTGAGGGCTACAAGGCCGAAGCCGCCGCCCGCCCCGGCGCCCTCGACGAAGTGCGCCTGGAGGTGCGCGGCGACCGGCTACTCATTCGCAACCGCCGCAACAACGGCGTGTTCTCGGTCTTTGGTAACAACCGAAGCCCCATCCTGGTAACCGTAACGATGCCCCGCCTCAAGCGCTTGGAATTGAGCGCCGCCTGCCAGGCCGACGTGAGCGGTTTTCGCGATGAAGACCTGCGCGTGAATGCCTCCAGCGCCGCCTCGGCCCGCCTGAACGTGAACGTGCCCCATCTCGAAATAGACCTCAGCAGCGCCGCTCACGCCGAGCTCACCGGCACGGCCAATGAGCTATCAGTGGATGGCTCCAGCGCCAGCTCGCTCGACGCGCTGGGCCTGCGCGCCGCCAAGGCTTCGCTCGACCTCAGCAGCGGCTCCGAAGCCAAAGTGCGCGCCACCGACGAGCTGAAAGTAGACCTCAGCAGCGGCAGCCAGGTAAAATACGCCGGCAATCCCGGCCGCATCGAGAAAGACCTCAACAGCGGCAGCTCGCTGGAGCAGGTGAAGGAGTAATTAATTTTACAACCTAACTAATAGCTGAAAAGGGCTAACCGGTGGCAATAGCTTCATTGGTTAGCCCTTTTTAGCGATTGTTTCATTTCAAAAACGTTGTTCTCGCATCTGAGCGGTGCGCCACTGCATTGTGTCGATTGTGGAAAGTAGCACGCGGCGATAACAATCCTCGCTGCAACTAGTGCCCTTTGCATCCGCTGGCACACAAGAACTGTACGCTACTTCTATCCATTGCACTGGTAACGTAGTAGCCAATACTGGCCGAAGGCGCCGGGCTGCATAGCACGCGAAGCTTATCAATTGCTTACTGTCGCGCCCACAAATGGCTTTGTTATTGTCAGAGACTACGATACTGAATACGGCGCTATCTACTCGCTCCGTATCGGGCTTTGGCACCGTGCCAATATACCCCGTGTACAGACTGACACTTACCGGGCAGGCAGCAGGTAATAGCGACGGAAACCAGCGGTTGTACCAAGTTTCCGAGCAACCCACCTGCTGCCGCAAAACGGTATTCAATTCCTGCTCTACCTGCCGCTGCGCCGCCGATGGAGCTACTTGCAGCGAACCGCAGCCTGGTAATAGCAACCCACTCGCCACCAGTAGATTATTTATCCACAAAAGTCGGAAGCACCTGCGCATTAACCACCAATCTGCTTGGCTTTGTAGCCCTCTTTCAGGAGCACTTCGAGCACCTTGGCCCGAAAGTCGCCCTGCACTACTATTTCGCCGTCTTTGGCGCTACCGCCGACGCCGCACTTGGTTTTGAGGAGCTTACCTAGCGTTTGCAGGTCCTCGTCGCGGCCCGCGAAGCCGGTGATGAGCGTGACCTGCTTGCCGCCGCGCTGCTTTTTGTCGAGCTGCACGCGCAGCTGCTGTTGCTGGGGCGGCAGCGTGGTAGCGGCGGCCTCATCGGGAGTCTGGTAAGAAAAATCGGGGTTGGTGGAGTACACCACGCCCTGGCGCTGGTCTTTCTTCATGGCTCTAAACTACGCGGCGGCCGGCTCTTTGGCCAGCGCCGCCTGAATACCGTCCCAAAAGGCCACGCGGGCGACCATGCCTTGCTGGGCTACTTCGGCCGCCTGCTGCCAGCGTTGCGGGTCGGTGCCGCAGAGGTCGCGCACCATCTGGTGGGCCAGCGGGGCATGGTGGTCCTCATCGAGCTCGATGTGGCGATTGAGGTAATAAATAAACGTGTCGAGCTGGCCGGGAAAGCGCTGCCCCAAATCGGCCACTAGGTGCCGGAACATGTCGGGAATAACGTCTTCGCGCCCAAAGGTGAAGGCCGCAGCTACCGCGTGCGGCTGCCCGGCCGCAATCACGGCAAAGGTTTGCTTCACAAACTCCTGCACGGCAGCTGGGGCCTGCGCGGCGGCTAGGGCCGCGGGCACGCTGGCTCCTTCGGCCAGGGCGGCGAGCAGGCGCTCGGCGGGCGCGGTATCGGCCCCAGCCTCGCGCATGGCGCGCAGGTACAGCTCGAAGTGGCTGGTGGCCCGGCCTTCGGGGTCGAGGTCAGTTTCTTCTTCCAACACTATCTCGTTGATGAGGCGGCGCGTGGCGGGGTTGCCGGTGGGCACCCACGGCAGCGTGGTGCAGGTGAGGTCGCGCTGCAAGGCTTTGAGCAGCGACATAAAATCCCACACCGCAAAGACGTGGTGCGCCATAAATACCCGCAAATCGTCAAGCGACTGGATGCGCCGGTACAGCGTATGGTCTACCATACGCTGCCGCGCTGGCTGAAGCTGCGCCTGCAACTCCTTGATAAAGTCCTGAGCCATGTTCTTCTAACTAAGTTTTACGAAGTTCTGCCAGCTTAACAGTCGGCCCGGCAAAAAGCTTGCGCCCAGCCTCCAACTGCCGCTGCGCAGCAGCTTACGACCTGCGCCGCCGGGCGGATTGCCTCCTCCCCTGCTACACGGCCACTTCGAGGGCCAGCGGCAGCAGGTCAAACTCAAACTCGGTGGCGTGGCCTATGTAGTCGCCATCGGCGTGGCAGCCGATGGGCGCGGCAGCCCGCACTGTGGCGTGGTTGGTGTGGCTGTAGGCCGCGCCGCCGGTGCGCGGCAGCGTGCCCAGGGCCATGCCCAGCATCACTTGCACGGCGCGCCAGGGCGGCAGCGCATCCATAAGGCACATATCGAGCATGCCGTCTTGGAGGTTGGCATCGGGCGCGATGTAAGCGTTGTTGCCGTACTGCGAGGCATTGGCGAAGGCCAGCACGTAGCAGTCGGTGGCGAGGGTTACGCCGTTGGTTTCGACCACCACCGGCACCGGCTCAAACGTGCGGTACTCGCTGAACGTCACGCGCATGTAGGTGCTCAGCCCGCGCGAACCTGCCTTGGCAAACTGCTGGCTCACCCGCGCATCAAACCCCAGCCCGGCGGTGCAAAAAAACGGCCTGCCATTGACGCGCCCTACATCCATGCGGCTGAAGGTGGGCTGCCGCATACGGCGCAGCGCCCGGCCGATATTAAGGGGCACCTTGAGGTGGCGGGCCAGCCCATTGCCCGAGCCGCGCGGCACGATGCCCATCGCAGTATCCTCTTGGTGCAAAAGGCCTTGGCCTACCTCATTCACGGTGCCATCGCCGCCCACGGCCACTACCACCCGGCAGCCCGCCTCTGCGGCGGCCCGCGCCAGCTCGGTGGCGTGGCCGGGCCCCTCGGTGGGGCGCAGCACGTAGTCGCCCTGCGCCGCTGAGCCCAGGTTTTGGGTTAGCAGCGCCGGGAAATCGGTGTGGCGGCTGGTGCCCGCCATCGGATTAAAAATAAAACAGGTACGCGGCATACTTCTCGGCGCCGCCCACGGGCGACGGTTCAAAACAAGGCATTAAAAAAGGCCCGCCTAGCAGGCAGGCCTTTTTATAACGGGTAGCTACTGGCGATTAACTACCATAAGTTGCTAATCACCAGCCATTGCTACTTAACCATTCATTTTCTCACCCAGCTTCTGGATAAGGTCAGCGGTGCGGGTCGAGTAGCCAAACTCGTTGTCGTACCAGCCCACTACCTTGGCCAGCGTGCCATTGGTCGAGGTCAACTCGGCGTCGAAGATGCACGAGTGCGGGTTGCCCACGATGTCGATGCTCACGATGGGGTCGGTAGCATACTCAATGATGCCTTTCATGGAACCTTCCGAAGCTGCCTTAAGCGCGTCGTTGATTTCCTGCTTAGTAGCTTCTTTTTTCAGCACTACGGTCAGGTCAGTCAGCGAGCCATCCGGCACGGGCACGCGCATGGCGATACCATCGAGCTTGCCCTTCAACTGGGGCAGCACCAGGCCTACGGCCTTGGCAGCGCCCGTGCTGGTCGGGATGATGCTGTAAGCAGCGGCGCGAGCGCGACGCAGGTCTTTGTGAGGCGCGTCTTGCAGGTTCTGGTCCGAGGTGTAGGCGTGCACCGTGGTGATGTAGCCTTTCTCAATGCCAAAAACATCGTCCAACACCTTAGCCATCGGGGCCAGGCAGTTGGTGGTGCAGCTCGCGTTCGAAATGATGGTTTCGTCGCCGGTCAGCGTGTCTTCGTTCACCCCCAGTACTACGGTCGGAATGTTGCCGGTAGCCGGGGCCGAAATAACGACTTTTTTGGCACCAGCCGTGATGTGCTGGCCTGCGCCGGCCTCATCTACGAAGCGGCCCGTCGATTCGAGGACCACGTCTACACCCATATCTTTCCAGGGCAGTAGTTTGGGGTCACGCTCGGCGAGAGCAGCAATGTGCTGTCCGTTCACGGTCAGGCTGTTGTCGTCGTAGGTCACCGTACCGTCGAAGCGGCCGTGTACCGAGTCGTACTTGAGCAGGTGAGCCAGCGTTTTGTTATCGGTCAGGTCGTTGATAGCCACAATCTCCACGTTGTCGCGCCCAAGCAGCGACTTGAAGGTGAGGCGGCCAATGCGGCCGAAGCCATTAATGGCGACTTTAATTTTTGCCATGGTGTTGGGAAAAATGGAAGTAGGGCGGGCCGCCTAAGCGGCACCAGTGAAATGTGGGGCGAAGGTACGGGATGCAGCGAGTTTACCGCCTATCCATCCTTGTGTCTCCTGCCTGCCTTAACAAACGAGACGGCCACGCAGTTTTTTTCCGACTGAAAATCAGCATAATTTCTGTACGGATGCACTTTTATTAGCGCTCAAATTTGGTTTGAAACAGAATCGACGTACCTTTGCACCACCAAAACAAAAAACGGTCCGTTCGTCTAGGGGTTAGGACAGTAGATTTTCATTCTACCAACAGGGGTTCGATTCCCCTACGGACTACTTGGAGGCTCACACCTCAAATAGTAGTTACGCTTGCCAGATTACCATAACCCGGTCCGTTCGTCTAGGGGTTAGGACAGTAGATTTTCATTCTACCAACAGGGGTTCGATTCCCCTACGGACTACTACAAAAGGCCTTCTCTGCATAGGGAAGGCCTTTTCTGTTTTTAGTCGGTTTAATGACCGTCTATTCCTTAATGCCGCAATTGGTGCGTGCCCACTACACATTTGGGCGGCATTAAACTAGCTTATTTTGCTACGGCAGTTGCTCGAAGGACCACACGCACCGCGTCGTCGACAGCTCCCACAGCCAAGCACGGCTGAGTACTCATACTATGGCACGCCGACCTTGGCAGCTACCGCTTGTGGTCAACTGCCGCCGTAGTACCAAAGGGCGGGCCACATTACAACTGCTACAGCTACTACGGCAGCACAAAAGAGCGCAACAGGTCAAACAAGCGCTGGTCGGTACCCGGCAGGCCGGCCGTATCCACCGCCACCTGCGGCGCGCCCAAATAGCCTACCACGGCATCTAGCTGCTGCAAGCTTGCCGACTGAAAGGCCATTGCCCAGTCTGTAAACAGACGCTGCGCAATGGCCTTGTCGACAAAGGTGATAATGTTGCCGTGGCGTACGTCTCGCCTGATGTGCGCGTATAGCGCCTGCACCGCGTCTTTTTCGCCTTCCAAGAGCTGTACAAAATACTCATTGCCATAAAGCAGTAGCCCCGTAATGCCGAGCTCGGCATTGCGCCGGCGGGCCAGTATAAGCAACTCCCGCAACTGCTCATCTGTGAAAGGAACGGTAGCCCAGCTCAAGTAAATTATATGATGCATAAATACATAAGGGAATCAAGGAACGCCCGCAAAACTACGCTTAGCGGGTTCCTGACCTTACTTATTGCCTCGGCCGCACCATGAAACTCCCCTGCTAACGGCACCTCGACGCCCTCGCCACAACCTCTACCCAGCTCGCCATCGGGCGGGAGAACAACCGTCTGCGCCTGGGCACCGGCGCAGGCCGGGCCTCGAATGCCGACACCCATCCTAGGCTCTAGCTAAGCTGTGGAGCCACGTGCTTCGGCGGTAGTTTTTACGCTGTCCAGTGGTAAGCCAGGTGAAACAGTGCATCAATAAACCACTCAAGCGCTAAAGGACGCTACCTGAATAGCACTGGGGACAGCCTTGGCGCAACCCAAATTACGTCTCCAACGGCTTACTAAAAGGCACTCATTTTGAAGACTTTTACTGTATATCAATTTACAAGTTTAGTATACAGCGTAGCTTGACACCGCCTTTTGGCTGGTTCGAACTAATAAACTTGTTCACTAATTAAAAATCCTGTAAAAGAGCGTCATGCTCATCTGGCGGCCACGCAGTGAAACGGTAGAGATGCTTCACTGCGTGGCCGCCAGATGAGCATGACCCGTTTTATCGTTTTTCCTATTCAAGAACAAGTCTGGTACCTAAAAGGCGAGCCTAAATGCGCTCGCAGTATACAGGCTAGGCGTAGCGTGCGAATAGATTCTCATCTTATATGCTGGCACCTATAAGAAAAGAGGCCCTTAGGGCTGTTGTGGCAGCTGGCACCTCAGCAGATGGATACTGCCTTGCTTGTCTTCAGAACTCCGCCATCGTTGCCCCACTTTCGCTTTACACTGTTTGTGCCGCGCCCAGCCGCGTTTTTAGCTGCCTCATGACCAAACAACGCTATTTTTTTCTCATCCTTATTTTGGGTGCGCTCACGGCTTTAGGGCCGTTTTCTATTGATATGTATTTGCCGGGTTTTCCGGCTATCGCGCAGAGCCTGCATACCACTGGGGCGCAGGTGGCGCTCTCGCTATCGAGCTTCTTCGTGGGCATTTCGGCCGGGCAGCTGCTGTACGGCCCGCTGCTCGACCGGTTTGGGCGCAAAAAGCCGCTTTATTTTGGGCTGGGTCTGTATATAGTGGCCTCCATCGGCTGCCTAGCAGTGCAGCGCATCGAGACGCTGATTGCCCTGCGCTTTGTGCAGGCTATTGGCAGCTGCGCGGCGGCGGTGGCATCGGTGGCCATGGTGCGCGACTTATTCCCCGTCAAGGACAGCGCCAAGGTTTTTGCTTTGCTCATGCTGGTGCTGGGGGTTTCGCCTTTGCTGGCGCCCACCATCGGCGGCTACGTCACGGCCGCTTTTGGCTGGCAGGCGGTATTTCTGGTGCTGGGGGCCATTGGCGCTTTGCTGCTGCTGGCTACTGCCCTGTGGCTACCCACTGGCTACGTGCCCGATACTACGCTCTCGCTGCGGCCGCGGCCCATTCTCACCAATTTCTGGGCCGTGCTGCGCGAGCCCCAGTTCACGACCTATGCCCTCACTGGGGCGGTATCGTTTAGCGGCTTGTTTGCCTACGTAGCGGGCTCGCCGCTGGTGTTTATGGATATTTACCACGTCGATGGCAAGGTCTACGGGTGGATTTTCGCCTTCCTCTCCGTCGGGCTCATCGGGGCCAGCCAGCTCAACAGCGTGCTGCTGCGGCGCTACCAGAGCGAGCAAATCGTGCTGGTGGCCCTGGGGTGCCAGTTGCTCACCACCGGGCTGCTGCTCGGGCTTACCAGTGCGGGCGTGTTGGGTTTGGGCGGCACCATCGCTTTGCTATTCCTGTTTTTGTGCTGCCTGGGCTTCACCAGCCCCAATACCTCGGCGCTGTCGCTGGCGCCGTTCACCCGTAATGCGGGCAGTGCCTCCGCGCTGATGGGGGCTCTCCAGATGGGTGCGGGCGCCCTGGCGTCGGTAGGCGTGAGCTTGTTTGACGCCCGCACGGCGGTGCCGATGGCGGCGCTCATGGCCGGCCCATCGCTACTGGCCCTACTTCTATTGCTCATTGGCCGGCAGCGGGTTACGCACCTTGTAGCGGCCACTGCTGGGGCCAGCGGGGTGCTGCACTAGTGCGTAAGCACCGCTGGCCAACTGGGGCCAGTGGCAGAACCTTAACTCGCCGCCCGCACCTCGGCCCAGGTCCAGTATTTCTTGGGCTGAATAGTGGCGTAACCTTTTTGCAGAAAGGCTACTACCTCGGCCTCGACTGCGCCGGCGGCCAGCGACGAGGCGTAAATGGGCCGCCCGTCGGGGTCGGCGTAGCGCTCGGCTTTGGGGAGCGGGCGGCTGTTCAGGCGCAGTAGCGGGCCGGTGTCGGTGAGCGGGTCGGCGGCCCAGCGGTAGTTGCTGCGCTCTAGCTCGTTGAGGCGGGCGGCTAGTAGGGCCAGCGGCAAGCGCGGTAGCGTGGGGCGGCTTTCGAGGTCTATCCAGGTGGTGTACTTGCATTCTAGCTCGTAGCGCTGGCCGTCGTAGAGGCTTAGTACCCAGTCGAAGCCCGCCGTGGGGCCGAAGAGCGCGTAGTACGGCACTGGCGCGGGCGTGCGGATGACGACGAGGCTAATTTCGGGGTAGTCGGTGCGCTGGGTGAGCGGGCCTTGTAGAGCGACTACAGCGGTTTTTACGCGCTCGTATTCGGGCTGCCAGGCGGCGCGGCCGGCTTCGGGGTCGAGCAGGATTTCCGCGAAGCGGGGTAGAAACCAGGCGAATTTCTCGGCCGAGGCCTCGTCTTCGCGGCGGCGGCGGGCGGGGGCGCCAAAGGGCTCGTAGAAGCGGGCTTTTTCCTCGGCATTCAGCCAGCACACCAGTTGCAGGGCGTGGTCGGCGAGGGGGTTTTGCCAGTCGATTTCGCGAAAATCGCCCAGCACGGCTACCAAGCGCAGCAGCGCCTCGTGGGCCAGGGCCAAGTCGGGATTTAGCAACGCCCAAATCCCAACAAAACCATCAATATCGAAGTGGTTGGCCGTGACGGCGGCCGCTTCCAGGCCGGGTGTGGCGGGCGCGTGCAGGGCGCGCAGGCACGAGCCGGCGCTGGTATCGTCGCGCAGGGCTTCGGGGGTGGCGGCCCCGCGCCAGTGCGCCAGCGTGAGGACCGCACCCAGACCGGTACTATCGACCACGATGGTGGACTGGCGGCGCAGTTGGGCGAAGGGCACGAAATAGCGGTTCATGGGTCAAAGAAACCACGCAAAAGCGGCTGCCCGGCCCCGGCCGCTCCGTGGGGAGTGGGGCGGGGCGGACAGCCGCCTGTTTTTTTTACGTCTTATTAATCGTCTGTCATGCTGGGCGCAGCGAAGCATCGCTACCACACCACCCGAACCGTTCAACGGTGCGGTAGCGATGCTTCGCTGTGCTCAGCATGACGGCCCCATTACTCCCGCACCAGGCGCTTCACCACCGTGCCTTGGGGCGTGAACACGCGCACCGAGTACACGCCGGCCGCGAGGCCGGTGAGGTCGAATTCTTCGCGCAGGATGCCGGCGCGGGGCTGGGCGCTCCGCTTCAGCACGACCTGGCCGAGGGTGTTCAGTAGCTCTAGCTGCACGGGGGCCGCACCGGTTAGCCCGGCCATTTCCAGCGTGGTGGTGCTGGTGGTGGGGTTCGGGTAGAGGTGGGTGGCGGCTTGCAGGGCCCCGGTGGCCGTGCTCAGGATGCCGCTGGCTTGCAGCCAGAGGTAGAAGCGCTGGCCAGTGTAGCCGGGGCTCATGGTGAAGGCGTAGGCGGGGGTCAGCGTCAGGTTTTGGCGCGTGCCGAGCTGCCGGTCTTCGAGCCAGACTTCGGTGCCGGGGGGCAGATTGAGCAGCTCGGTAGCCTCCAGGGTGTGGCTGCCGCCTTGGCTCACGCGCACGCCCAGCGGGATGCTGGGCACGGTGGCCAGGCTAGGCAAGGCGTTGATGGACAAGCCATCGGCGCCGGCCACGCTCCAGAGCGAGGGCGCGCCGCTGCCGTTGAGCTGCACTTTGTAGGCATCGAGGGCGGCGTCGAAGGCCGGGGTGGCGGCGGGGTCGAAGTACACCACGGTTTCATCGGCCGGGCCGGTGGCGCTTTGGGCTTGCAGGCGCACCAAGGGGCGGGTGGTCGTGGTGGCCGTGCGGTTGAAGCCGGGGTTGAGGTAGGTGCTGGGGCGCGCGGCGGCTGGCAGCGTCAGGCTAGCCCCGGCGGTGGTGGCCCGCACGAAAAAGCCCTGCATGGCGGCTAGGTCTTTGGTGCCGCCATTCTGCCCGATGCCGTTGATGTATGAGCGGTAGGTGCCCGAATAGGGCCCCGAGGGCACGAACACGTAGAGCGCCTGGCTGATGCCGGGCACGGCGGGCACCTGGTCCCAATCGAGGGGCGAGGGGAAAGGGTTGCCGAGCAGGTGCCAGCCGGCATCGGCCAGCGGGCCGCGGCTGAGCGGGGAAGCCACACTGGTGCTGGCCAGCTGGCCGCTGATGTCAACCACCGTGCCGGGCAGGGTCTGCACCGAATAGCCGCGGCCGGGCACAAGGCCAGCAGTGGCGGCGGGCACCAGCCAGCCTTGGTCGAAGGTGGGCACGGCGGCCGTCAGGCGGGCTTCGTCGTACTGAAATAGCGTCGGGAACGGCAGCGCCGTATTGCCCTGCGTGTTGTAGTCGGGGTTCACGTTGAAGCCCGGCACATCGTCGGCAAACTCCTGCACGGTGGCCGTGGTGGCCCGCATTGGCGAGGAGTAGTGGCGGTAGCCTGCCGCGCCCGCGCCCATGATGAAGCGCTCCATCGTGGCCGTGCCCGTGACCACGCCCCCGCCGGCGGGGTTCACGACCATGGCCGTGCCGCTGGCATCGGAGAGCAGCGTGAGGTTACCGCCCGAGGCCAAATTGCCAGCCGTGAGCGTGAGCAGGTGCCGCACGCCGGCCGGGCTGGCCAGCGTCACGCCCGCGTTGTTGGCGATTAGCAGGTCGTAAAAGCGCAGCGGGCCGCTGCCGCCCAGCGTTTGGGCGCTGGTGCCGCTGCACGCGAAGGCGCTGGTGCCGGGGGCGAAGGTGCCGTCGTTGACCAGGTTGCCGGTGAGCACAAACTGCCCGGTTAGGGTCAGCGACGCGCCGCTGGCAATGGTCAGGTTTTGGGCGGTGCTGCCCGCGGCGGCCACCGGGTACAGGCTGAGGCCCGCCGGAATTACGGCGTTGGTCGTGGCCGTGGGCACGGCATTGCAGCTCCAGTTGGCAGCGTTGTTCCAGTTGGTATTCACCGCGCCGAGCCAGGTATAGGCATTGGCGGCGCCGATGCTGATATCCACGCCGTTATCGGTGCCCACGGTGGCGGGCTGGCTGCCCACCACCCGGATGCGGTAGCCCGCGCCCGGCGTGGTGCCGGCCGGAATAACGGCTGCGATAGTGGCCGAAGCCGTGCCGCTCAAGGTGCCAATATTCACCGGGCTGGCGAAGCTGCCGCCCGCGGCCGATAGCTGCGCCGTGAACACGTTGCCGGCCGAGAAGCCGTTGGCCGTGAACGATACGCTGAGCGCGGTACCCGCGCAGTAGCCGCTGGCTAGGCTACTGGTTTGGATGCTGGCCACCACCGGCGCGGGGTTCACAACGACCGTGGTGCTCACGGTGGTTGAGCAGCCGTTCAGGCTGATGGTCACGGAGTAGGCGCCGGCGTTGGCGGTTGCCGCGCTGCCAATGCTTTGGTTGGGGCCGGTGGCGGCGTAGCCGTTCGGGCCCGTCCAGCTATAGGTAGCGCCGCTGATGCCGGTGGCGGTGAGCGAAATGGGCGAGCCCACCGTGACCGGCGAGTTGGAGCCCGCCGAGGCCGTGCTCAGGTTGGTAATAGTCAGGCTGGAGCCGTTGTCATTACTGGTAATGGCCGGGCTGGAGCTAACCAGCCGGATGCGGTAGCCGGTGCCCGTGGCCGCAGCCGGAATCGTGATGCCCAACGTGCCGTTGGCAGCGGCAGTCGTGCTTACCGAGCCAATGCTGACGGCCGCGGCAAACGAGCCGCTGGCATCTGATAACTGCGCCGTGATGGTATTGCCCGCGCCGAAATTGGGGCCACCGGCCGCGTAGCTCAGCGTATAGCCGGTGCCCGCGCAGAGCGGACCGGCGAGCGCGTTTAGCGAGAGCGTGGTGACGGGCACGGCGGCGTTCACCGTGACCGGCGTGCTGGCCGAGGCCGCGCAGCCCGCCGCATTGGTGATGGTGAGCGTGTAGTTGCCCGACTGCGCGGGCTGGGCGTTGGGCAGGGTCAGGTTTTGGGCAGTGCCCACGGTGGCGGTGCCGCCGCCGGTGTAGGCCACCGTCCAGACGTACGTATTACCGGCCACGGCCGGGCCGCCGTTCAGGATAATCGTGCCCGCCTGCGCCACCGGCGAGTTGCTCGTGACGGTGACGATGGGCAGGTCGTTGAGAGTGAGGTTCGAGCCGTTGTCATTGCTGATAATGACCGGATTGGAGCCCACCACCCGGATGCGGTAGCCCGTGCCGGCCGGCGTGGCCGCCGGAATGGTGGCCGTCAGCGAGCCGTTGCCCTGCCCGCTAAAGCTCGTGGCGCCGATGCTGACGGGCGCGGCAAACGAGCCGCTGGCATCCGACAATTGCGCCGTGATGGTGTTGCCGCTCGCAAATGGGTTGCCCGACACGGCGAAGCTGACGGTGCGCGCCGCGCCCAGGCACAGCGCGCCGCCAAAGGTGCTCATGGCCAAAATTGGGGCCGTCGAGGGCTGCACGTTCACATCCACGAAGCTGCTGGATGAGCAGCTGCCCAGCGTAACGGTAACCGAGTAGCGGGCCGTGCCGGCCGTGGTGGTGCTGGTGCTGGGGCTTTGCTGGGTCGAGCTAAAGCCGCCCGGCCCACTCCAGACGTAGGTCACGCCGGCGTAGGTCGGCGTAGTACTCAGCGCGATGGTCGCACCATTGGCGACGGTGGCCGGGCCGGTGGCCTGGCTTACGGGCGTGGTGCCGATGGTCAGGTTAGCGGCATTATCGGTGCCGGTTACGGCGGGGTTCGAGGCCACCACGCGCACCCGGTAGCCGCTACCGGCCGGCGTAGTCTGCGGAATCGTGCCCGTGAGCACGCCGCCGTTGGCGCTCGTGCTTTGCAGCGTGCCCAGCAGCGGCGCGCCGGCTGCGAATACGCCATTGGCATCCGAAAGCTGGAAATTGAACACGTTGCCCGTGGCGTAGCGCGCCGTGGTGGTGCTGAAGGGCACCGTAATGGTGTTGCCCGTGCAATACGAGCTGCCCGAAATCGGGCCCGTGGCGATGGCGGGCGGGTAGAGGTAGCTGGCGCCCGAGCAGGCCGTGCCGCCCGCCGTGGTCACGCAAATCTGGCCATCGGTGCCGCCGGCCGGGGCCGCTACCGTGAGGCTGGTGCTCGTGTTGTTGGTAATGGGGCCGGCTGGCGTACCGTTGAAGGTCACGGCCGTGGCGCCGTCGAGGTTGGTACCCGTCACGGTCACGACCGTGCCAGCGGGGCCGCTGGCGGGCGTAAAGCTGATGATAACCGGTACCGGGCAGGTGTTGGGGAAGAAATACGCCCCGGCGTTGGTCAGCTGAATGCCCTGCGCCACGGTGGGCAGCGTCAGGCGCAGGCGCAGGCCGCGCACGTTGTTTTGCACTGTGGCCAGCGTCCGCACGATGTTGGTGGGCGTGGTTTGGTTGGCGGGCAGCGTGGCCGAGTAGGTGTCGATGGTGCTCCAGGTAGTCAGGTTGCCCGACGCTTCAATGGTCAGCATGTAGTTCACGGCCGTGCCATTCACGTTGCGCAAGCTCAGCTGCACCTCCGAAAGGGTGCGCAGCGTGGTCGCGCCGAGGTCTACCTGGGCGTAATAGCTGTTGAAGAAGGTCGAGGAACTGCCCGTAATGGCCGCGCCATTAAACATCTGCTCCACAGCGGTGGCCGTGATGCCAAAGCCCGTGTAGTTAGCTGCTGGCTGGTTGGCCGCGAAGTTGGGCGAGTTGTTGCAGCCGCTCTTGGCGAAGGGCCGGCTCAGTACCTGGCTCCAGCCGCCGTTGGCATCGCGGACGCGCACAAACAGGCGGTGCTGGCCGGTGGCCAGCGCGCTGGCATCGGCCAGTAGGTTGAGGTTGGTGAGGTTCGTGGCTGGGGTAGCAATCGGCACATCGGCACCCAGGCCGTAGCCGGGGTCGGTGTCAAAAAAGTACTCCGCCTTGGTAATGTTGGGCACGTTGGCCACCGTGAGGTCGTCCACGTAAAAAATTCGGTCCTGCGTTTGGCTCCACTTGCCGGCCACGTCGCGCACCCGGTAAAACAGCGTGTGAAAGCCCACCGGCAAGCTGCCGAGGCCCACCGAAAAGCTTACGCCCGTGGCGTTGGTGCCGCCACCCGTGATGGCCGCGCTCGTGCCCTGGCCATAGCCGGGGTCGGTATCCACAAAGTATTCCACGGCTGCCAGGTTGGCGGGCGGTGCGGTGGTAGCCACCGGCTCCACGTAGAAAATCTGGCGGTACGTCTGGCTCCAGCTGCCTAGCGCGTTTTTCGAGCGCACGCTCAGCGAGTGAAAGCCCGGCGTTACGCTGCCCAGGCCCACGGTGAAGGCTATGCCCGCCGCGTTGGTGCCGCCGCCCGTGATGGCCACGGCCGTACCCGCCCCGTAGCCGGGGTCAGCATCGATAAAATACTCGGCCCCGGCCAGGCCTGGCGCGGCGGCCAGCGCGGTGGCAGGCTCCTTATACAGGATTTGGCGGTACGTATGGCTCCAGCGGCCAGTACCGGCCTGCGAGCGGATAAACAGGCTGTGAAAGCCCGGCGCCAGCGGCGCGAGATTGGCCGTGAAGGACAGGTTGCTTAGCGTAGTACCCGGCGAGGCGGGCAGCGCCACGGCTGTGCCCTGGCCGTGGCCGGGGTCAGAGTCGAAAAAGTATTCTACTCGAATAAAATCGTAGGAAACTTGGGCGTGCAGGGGCGCAAAGGCCCCTACCACCACCAGCAGCAGCATCGCCAGGCCTAGCCCGGTGTGCCGTATCAAGCGTAGCAGGTCCATAAACAGACGCGGAACACCCCAAAAAGGGCGTTATCCGGTTTAGTTGTTGGAGCGCGTGCTGATGGTGGCGTTCAGGCTGTTGCCCGACACCGACTGGTTGTACTGGTATATTGAAGGCACGTTGGGGATGCCCGCAATGCGGTAGGGCAGCGCCCCGCCATACGCCCCCACATCGGTGCCACTCTCGCCGGTGCCGATGGCCGGGCTGCCCGACCGCAGCTGATATGCGCCATCGGTCGAGGCCGTGCCGCCCACGAAAATGTTGGCGGGCGTGCTATTCTGCTGGTTGCCGTTGGCCGTGCCAAAGGCCGTATTGCCGCTGATGTTGTAGCTGTAGGCGTTGTTGCGGGGCGGAAAGTTCGTCCCGGTTCCGGTGTACGTCAGGATATTGTTTTTAATAACGGCATTGTCCGCGTCAATCCCGTACTGGCTGGTGGGGCTGGTAATGCTCCCGATTACGTTGTTAGAAATGAGGATATTGCTCATGCGGGTATATTGGCCCGACGAGGTGATACCCCCGGTAAGAATGTTGTTGGTGATATTGATATTACTGATTGCGGTAGCGGCCGTGGAGCCCGGATAGAGGGCGAGGCTGTAGCCATTCTCCATAATATTCTGGCGAAAAATGATGCCGCTCACCCCCACCGAGCCTATTGCGGGGTTGTAGCCAACGTAGCAGTAGCCACTAACGAAGCGGTTGCGCTCGACCGTAATGGTACTGGCCCCGATGTTGATGCTACTGCTCAGAGCGCAGCCCGTAATGCGCGAGCCCGCGCTCCCGCTGGCAAACGTGATGGCGTCCGTTATCGACTCGCGCGTATCGAGCTGCAAACCGGGGTTTTGGGACAGGTAATACCCGTTGCCAATGATGGTAACGGGGCGCACGCAAACGAGGGGCCCGTACGATATATTACTGGGCTCCAGGTAAATAATATCACCGCTACTGGCCGCATCGTGCGCCGATTGCAGGGTGGTGTACACATTGACGCCCACCACGGAGGTGCCCGTGTTGTTGACGCGGCGGATAGTTTGGGCCTGGGCGGCGCAGGTGCCCAGCAGCAGCAGGGCGGCGAGCAGGGTAGTAAAAATGTTTTTCATGAGAGGTGTTGGGGAAGGTGGTGGGTGATAAAAAAGGCAAAAGCGTGGCCAGCACGGCTAATCGGAGCCGATATAACTACTTGACCAAAAGCAATAAATATGAACAGCGCGCCGAGCGCCCTGGCTAGCGCGGCACCCGCCGCAAGCGCCGGAGACCATAGGCCGCCCCGGCTAGCAGCAGCAGCGAAGCCCCGCCATCGAGCGGCACGGCCGCTGGGGCAGGCGCGGGCCCGCCCGTGCCCGGCGCTTGCGCCTGGGCCTGGCCTACCGCGAGCAGCAGGATAAACAACAGTCTACCAAGCTGTAGACCGGAGTGGTGGATGGTTGGGTAAACGCGAAAGAACATGGCAGCAGGTGGTGAAAGAGAGGAGAATGAGAATAGCCGGGCAAAAAGCACTAAGCGTGCTTTTGCAAACGGGATAGTTTTAGAGCAGCCGGAAGAGCCAACTCGTCAAGCCGGTAGCAGCAAGCCTATTTGACCCGGCACAGAAAGCAATGACCAAAGGCAATGCCACCAACGGGGCAAATATTCATAAATAACTTATATATTTAAAATACCTAATAATAGGTATTTTAATCAGTACTTCCTTCTCCCTAAAAAGTGCGGGCACGGCAGCCTGGGCAGGCTATCGCGCCTGGCCGAGGCGGGCAACAAAAAGCCCGACCATAGTAGCCGGGCCTGTCTTTCAGCCTTATAGACTACGCTGTGCAGCGCCTACTTATTCCCGCGCCGGTTGGCAATGCGCTCGACGCGCTGCTTTTTTACCCAGCTCAGGTAGCCTTGCAACTCGGGCGCGGCGCGCAGAGCCGCCACGGTCGAATACTGCCGGGCGAGCTCTCTGTTGGTAAGAAAACGATGGACGCTGCTGTGGCAAGGCTGGCACAGGTCTACCACGTCGCCGTAGCGGCCGCCTTCTTCGCGGGGCACGAGGTGGTGGCGCGAGGTCTGCTGCACCAGCCGCTCGCAGAGGCCGCAGCGGGTGTCGGCGGCGCGCTGGGCGCGGGCGGTGGCTGCGGCAGCAGCCTGGGCGAGCTCTTGGCGGCGGCGCATAAGGGGAAGTTAGAGGTTGAAACGTGCGCCCGCAGCAGCTCACGCTACGGCGGCACTATCCAGTAGAATACGCCAAAAAAGCCACCAAAATTCCCCTATTCTGGCGCTTACCCGCCGTAGCAGACGTTATTACTCACTACGATGCGCATATAAATACATCTTCTCATTCAAATGCTGCACACTATCGATAAGTTGGTAATCAGCCGTTCTGGAATTTAATAGAATGAGTGACTCAACTGGCACTGCTTTAATCCTTGCGGCTATTGCTTCTCTGTTTAAGAAATAATAATTGTTCAGCTTTTCAAATTCGTCCCATCCCCCAACTTTCACTTTAATAGCAGCCCGCTGAAATTCATGCGGCTTTATATTACAGAAGGTCAGCACATAAATGTAGGGCTCATTGCTACCAGTTTCGATATAGATGTTCTTGTAATTACGCTTATAGGTTGCAAGTTTTTGAATGGATTTTGTTAATAAAACTTGCATACTCTGACCACGCAATTCTTCAGACCTGACGTAAGTCTTAGCGAATGATACGCCATTCAAAACAATGAGAAGGGCCGCTACTACTAGAAATATGTTCTGGAAAAACCTAGCGCGTATAGCACGGTAGATAATAAGTATGCCGGCCGCCGTAACAAATGGCGCCAATACCATCAGGCTGGCACCTCGCAGAGCGTGCGGATTATCTTTGGTCAACACGCCAGGTATAACTGCTATAAAAAGTAAGCAGTATAAGTATCTTGGTGAAATCACCTGCCTTGCGCTTATTACTTTATACAGCAATATTAAACCTACATAAAACGGCAGAAACTCGACCATTAACAGCCGGCCTATCGAAAGATTATTGTAGGTCTTAAAGCTAAAGAACAGGAACTCGGGCGAGATATAGCTGGTAAGCGCCCGGAAGAAGGTATTAAACGAATCAAAGGAGAAAGAATACGTTTCCCGGGTACCGTTGGCCCTGGACAAAAACTGCCCGGCCATGGTAGCAAACGCAATAATTTGGGGCGCGGCCCCAAGCAGGCAAAAGCCCCCGAAGATTGCAGCATTCACGAAAAAATTCGTGCGGTAACGCCACATATCTACCAGACACAATACGGCAAATAAGAAAAAAAGCAGCTTTCCGGCCTGGTAGGTATTGGTGCCTAAACCCACGCACAATCCCAACAGCGCTAAAGTAATTGGCTTATAAGCAGCAGCACGGGCGCGCTGCCATAAATAACACGCGCTTATCAAAAAGAAAGGCGGTAACATGGTACCTTCCGAAGCTATTCGGGAAAACAGGATATGCCACGGCGAAAAGGTGGCTACCAGCAAGGCAAAAAGGGCAAAAGCAACACCACCCAGCCTTTTAGCTACCAAATATATTAATACCAACGACGCACAACCCAAGATAGCAGAAACTAACCTACCGGAAGCTACGGAGAAGCCAAAAGCCTGGATGGTAAGAGCACTGAGCCAAGCATACATCGGCGGGCGATAATCCCAATTACCAAATCCTCTTAAAATAACGGGATATTTTTGTCCCCAGCGGTCAGCCCCAGTTTCCGCAATAGAATAGCCGTCGTAGATATTTGACAGCTCATCCTGATTTACTCCCATTGGGAAATGCTCCAGATGAAAAAGCCGCAGGCTAAAGCCAATTAGCAGAAGGACGAATAAGGCCAGGTATAGAAAAGTCTGCTGTCTAAATTGAGTTTTCAAGGCCATCTATTCGTATTATTAGTTTAAGTAAATCGGCAATTGGTACGCGCTCAGATAATGACGTGCGCTTTTAGTGCACGAATAACCTAGCTCCTTTAGGCACAAACCAGTAGGCATCGCTGCCACCTACTGCCTCTGCACTTGCGGTATTTAGTAGCTCAGCCCCGCACGATGCGCATAAAGGGCACGCTCGTGTCGGGCATTGGGCCGAGCAGGTCGGCCAGGGCTTGCAGGAAGCGGCCGGTAGTATCGGGGCGGCCGGCGGGGGGGCCGGGGGCGTGGTGGTGGTGGTGCTCGCCGCGCCACTCGCCCAGCACGGTGGGCGTGCCGTCTTCGTCGGGGCTGCGGCCCAGGGTGGCTTCGAGCAAGAAGTAGCGGGGCAGGTCGGCCAGGCCATCATCGTCCTCTTCCTCCGATTCGGGCTCATCGAGCGGCGAAGGATACCGTTGCTCGGCCGCCAGTATATCGGTATCATCCTCATACACAATGGCGGCCAAGTGCGCCTCGCCGGTGCCCTGGGGGGCGGGCAGCTGCACCAGGGCGGTGGCGCGGCCAGCCACGCGGTGCCAGCTCAGGTGCAGCCCGCGGGGCGCCACGCGCTCGCGGGGCGGCAGGTTTTCGGCCGCCTTATCCCACACGTACAGCAGCAGCTCGCGGGCCAGCAGCGGGTCGCCGAGCTCGCGGCGCACGGCGGTGGGGCGGCGCCACACCAGCTGCGGCAGCAGCGTATGCACGAAGTGGGCAGGATGCGGACGAGCCATTTTTTCAGTTATCAGTTAACAGTAAGCAGTTATCAATAGGCTGCTCACCTAAGCACAGTGGGTGGCAAAAATAACCCACAGCTCAGCCCCGCTAGCGCGGCAGCAGGCGGCGCAGCTCGCGCCAGCGCACGAGCCCGGTGCCAAAAAGCAGAGGTACGAAGGCCAACGCCATTAGGCCCGTTTCGAGCCACCAGCTTAGGGCCAGGCTGCGGCGCAGGGTGTACCAGGTGCCGCACAGCAGCCCAAAGGTCAGCGCCAGCTGGGCCAGCTGGCGCCAGGGCACGGCCACGGGCGTGCGCCGCGCCACCAGCCACACGTAGCTGACGGACACAAATACGGCGCTGATGAGCGTGTTGATGGCGGCCGCCACGGCCCCGTAGCGCGGTAGTAGCAGCAGGTTGAGGGTGAGATTGAGGGCAATGCTGGCGCCCACCAGCCAGCTCACCGTGTGCTGGTGGCGAGTGCTGGTGAGCAGCGTGCTGTAGATGGCAAAAAAGGCGTGCACCAGCACATTGAGAAACAAAAACTGGCTGCACCGCACCATGTGCGCCAGCTCGGTGGGGGTGCTGCGGCTGAACTGCCAAAACAGCACCTCGCCCCGAAACAGCACGAACGCCACTGCAAACAGCAGTGGCACGGCCACCAGCCGCTGCCCAAACCAGAAGAGCTGGTTGAGCTCGCGCGGGCGGGCCTGGGCGTGGGCAAAGCGGGCAAAAAACAGCGGCAGCACCGTCCAGGCATACATCATCACGGCGTCGAGCCAGCGGTAGGCGGCGGCGTAGTAGCCCGCCTCCTGCGCCGACGACAGCCGCTCGAGCAGCACCATATCGACGCGCTCGTTGATGCCGTAGAGCAGCGCGATGAAGGCAAACGGCAGGCTGCCGCGCAGCAGCTGCCCGGCCGGCCCACGCTGGGGCCAGCGGTGCGGCAGCCGCCCAAAAAGCCGCCCCAGCAGCCCCAGAAATAGCACCGCCGTGAAGGCCGCCGCCGCCAGCCGGCCACCCACGTAGCTATTCAGTGTCAGCTTCTTGCCTAACAACAGCGCCACCACGAGACCCAGGGCCAGCAGCTTTTCGAGCACCGAGAGCAGGGCATCGGTATTGAAGTGCTGCCGCGCCTGCACCAGGCCGCGCAAAAACAGGCCGTACTGCGTGAGCAGCAGGCTGCCACCCACCGCCAGCAGCAGCAGCAGGTGCGGGCTCGAGTAGCCCAGCGCCGCGCCCAGCGCCAGCAGCGCCAGCAGCGCCGCGCCCGTGAGCAGGGCTCGCAGCGGCAGCAGCGTGGGGAAGTGCCGGTCGGCAAACTCGGGCTCGGCGGCCAGGCGCTGCACCGTAAACTGGGTCAGGCCCAAATCGGTGAGCGTGGCCACGATGACGGCCAGGGCCGAAAACGCCGCCAGCAGCCCAAACGTGGCGTGGCCCAAGCGGTTCTGCACCAGGTTTTCGACGAAAAGCCAGCCTGGCTTTACGAGCAGGTTGAGCACCACGGCCAGGCTGATACTGCCAAAAAAGCGTTTGATAATTGAAAAGGAATAAGATGGAATTTTACCGGAAAGCACAAAGGTAGAGCGCCGGGCGGCGGGTTATCTTTGCCCGCGACTGCCCCTGCCCCAGGCAATTTTTTGGGGCGGTGAGAGTTCCGTTCGCTGCTATGTCGCCTACTTCTACGTTTAACTTTTCGCTTGCTGGCCTGCGGGCCATTTTCGACCGTTGGAAATACCTGTTGGGGCTGGCTGCCGGGCTGGCGCTCGTCATCAGCACGGTAGTAGCGCTGCGGATGGATAATATCTACAGCTCGACGGCCGTGTTTCTGCCTACCTCGCCCCAAAGTGCTGACCCTGACCGATTGGTGGAAGGCTCGAAGCTGGAGCTTGGGGGGCGCACCGAGGACCTGGACCGCGTTATTTCCATCGGGGAGTCGCTGCCGGTAGCTGAGCTGATGGTGCGCAAATTCAACCTCTACGAGCACTATAACCAAGGTGCGCCCGGCACCGACCAGGTCGAAAACCGCACCCTGCAAGAGTTTAGCTCGAACCTAAGCATCGTGCATAACGAGCGCGACGTGATTGAGCTCACCTTTCAGGACCGTGACAAGCAGCTGGCCGCCCGCGTGGCCAATGCCATGGTGGCCACCATCGACTCCATCAACCAGCAGCTGACGCTCGAAAACCGCCGCAACGTGCTGGAGCTGTACCGCCAGCGCTCAGCCAGCCTGGGCCGCCACTATGAGCAAACCCGGCAGGCGCTGCTGCGCGCCCGCCGCCGCTACGGCGTATTTGGGCTTGAGCAGCAGGGCCGCTACCTGGCCAAAGCCGTGATTGAAACCGAGAAGGAGCTGCATGTGGCCGAAGGCGGTGGCCCCGGCAACGCGGCGGCCCTGCGCCGGGCCCTGCGCGGCCTCACCAGCGCCGATGGCGGCAACGTTATCAACCTCGAAAACTGGACCCAGGGCGCCGACTCGGTAAACCTGGCCAGCACCCGCCTGGCCGACTTGCAAACGCGCTTTATCGCGGCCCGCGCCGCTTACGAGCAGGCCGAAACCTCGCTCGGCAGCCGCGTATCGTCGCTCTACCAGCTGCAAAAGGCGCAGCCCGCCACCCGCAAAAGCAAGCCCTTCCGCACGGCCATTATCCTAAGCTCAGTGCTGCTCACGCTGGTTATTTCGGTACTGGTAATCCTGCTGCTGGAGCTCTACAAGCGCCGTCCGGCTTTAGCATAAGTGGCGAGCAGGCGTCCGTCATGCTGAGTGCAGCGAAGCATCTCCGCCGCTTCTTTCAAGCTGCTCGACGAAGCGATAGAAATGCTTCGTTGCGCTCACCGTGACGGACGACCCTCATTTCACTCACCACTCACCTACTCACCCAAAATGCGCCAATTCTTGCTTCGCCTGCGCCCTGCCGATGCTACCCAGTGGGTATTTGTGGGCTTTTTGGGCTTGCTGCTGGGCGGTGGGGCGCTGGCGGGGCTGCTGCGGCAGCCGGTGCTACTGGTACCCGCCCTGGCGCTGGTGGGCCTAGGGCTGGTGGTGGCCGAGTGGCGCTGGCTCTACTACGCCCTGTTTCTGACGCTGCCCTTTTCGCGGGAAGTGCCACTGGTGGGCGGTTTTATGATGGACGTGCCCTCCGAGCCGTTTATGCTGGCCCTCACGGCGTGCGTGCCGCTGATACTACTACTGGGGCGCGGCAGCCTGGGGCAGTTGCCCCGGCGCGAGTGGCAGCACCCGCTGCTAGTGCTACCGGCGCTGCTGCTGCTGTGGTCGGCCGTCGAGGTCGGGTTTTCGGTCGATAAGGTCAAGTCTTTTAAATACGTGCTGGCCAAGGTGTGGTACCTCACGCCCTTTGTGCTGGGCACGCTGCTACTGGTGCGCCGCCCGGCCGATTTTTGGCGGGTAGCGGGCTGCTACGTGCTGGGCACGGTGGCCATTCTGCTGCTGTATGTGCTACCGCGCCACTACAAGCATAGCTTTGATTTTGAGCACGTAAACCGGGCAGCCCGGCCGTATTTTCTCAACCACGTCATTTACGCCGCCGTGCTGGCGCTGCTGCTGCCGCTGGCGCTGGGCGTGGCCGCGCACGCCCGCGCCCGCTGGCAGCGCTACGCGTGGTGGGCAGCGGCGGGGCTGCTATTTTTTGGCCTGCTTACCTCGTACACGCGCGCCTCGTGGCTGGCGCTGCCGGTGGCGGGCATCTACTACCTGGTCATGCGCTGGCACCTCACGCGCGTGATGCTGGTGAGCGTGGCGCTGGTGGTGGTGAGCGCCGTAACGTACTTCGTGAGCGCCGATAATTTCATGCGCTTTGCGCCCGACTACGAAAAAACCGTGTGGCACGGCGGCAACCTGGAGGCGCATCTGGCCTCGACCTACAAGCTCGAAGACGTGTCGGGCATGGAGCGCGTGTACCGCTGGGTGGCCGCCGCCCGCATGATAGCCGACAAGCCCATCACGGGCAGCGGCCCCTCCACGTTTTACCCAGAATATAAGCGCTATACGGTATCGAGCTTTCGCACTTACGTAAGCGACAACCGCGAGCATTCGACCACCCACAACTACTTTTTGCTCACGCTAGCCGAGCAGGGCGTGCCGGGCTTTTTGCTGTTTTGCGTGCTGGTGGCCACGGCGTTGCTCACCGCCGAGCGCCTCTATCACCGCAGCCTCCCCTACCCCGAAATTCACCGCGTAGTGCTGGCGGCCACGCTGTCGCTGGTCATCATCATCTTCCACTTATTGCTAAATGAGTTGGTCGAAGTTGACAAAATCGGCTCGATGTTCCTGGTGCTGCTGGCCGTGCTGGTGCGGGCCAATAGCTGGCTAGAAGATGGTGAGCTGGTGAAAAAGTAAGATGGTGAGTGAGTGAAAGAGTACGGTTGTCATTGCGAGTGCAGCGAAGCAATCGCACCAAGACGGGCCGTTCTGATTCCGCTCAGGTGCGATTGCTACGCTCGCAATGACAGGCACCCTCGACAACTCACCATTTCACTATCTCACCACCTCACTATTTCACCCGCAGGCTTAGCAGCGTAATATCGTCGGCAAACTTGGAGCCGTGGGTATTGAAATGGCGGATGTCGCTTAATAGCTCGTGGTGCAGACGCGTGAGGGGCAGGTAGCAGTAGCGGGCGAGCAGGGCCAGCACGCCTTCTTCGCCGTACTCATTCTGCTGGTCGTCAAATACTTCGGTGAGGCCGTCGGTGTAGGCAAAAAGTAGCGAGTGGGGCGGCACCCGCACCAGGCCCACCTTCAGCATGGGCAGCTCGGGCATGATGCCGAGCATGAAGGTGCCCTCGTGCAGGCGCTGCACGGGGCCGCAGTCGGGCAGCAGCAGCGGGTCGTTGTGGCCGGCATTCACGTACTCAAGCACCTGGGTGCGGGGGTCGTACAGGCCCAAAAAGGCCGTGATAAACTTCTCGCCGCCCGCGTTGGTAAATATCAGGTGGTTAAGCTCATGCACGATGCTATCGAGCTTGATATTCTGGCGCAGCAGCGTGCGCAGTCCCGCCTGAAAGTTCGACATCAGCAGCGAGGCCGGCACGCCCTTGCCACTCACATCGGCCACGCACACGAGCAGGCGGCCGTCGGCCAGCTCCACAACGTCGTAGTAGTCGCCACCTATCTCGGTGTGCGGCAAGTAGGTAGCCTGCACGGCGTAGGTAGCATTATTGGGCAGGCGCTGCGGAAACAATAATTGCTGCACCTGTTGGGCAATCTCGATTTCGCGGCGCACGGCGGCCTCGGCCATCATGGAAGCTTCGCGCTGCCGGGCGAGGCGGCGGTTGGCCACGGCCCCGAGCAGGATGTTGCTCAGCGTTTCGAGGAAGCCCATGGCCTCGTGCGTGACGTAGCCGGCCTGGGCCGCGCCGATGAACACGAACGCCTGCACCGCTTCGAGCTGGCGCACGGGCACCAGCAGCTCAAAGCCCTGCCAGTCGGTTGGCAAACCCAATTCGGACACCGAGCACGGCTGCGCGTGGCAGTGGTCGGGCATGTCAGCAGTGGCCAGGGTGGTGCCCACCCGCAGGCTGGTACCGAAGCTTACTTTTAGGCGGAACTGCTTGTCTTCGAGCACGTAGAGCGCCAGCTTGCGTACCCCCAGCTGCCCGATGAGCGTGAACTGGTAAATCTTGTACAGGTCGGCCTCATTGGCATCAAGCGTGATGGCCTGGGTGATTTCCAGCAACGCCTGTAGCTCGCGCTCCTTAAAAAAGAGCCGCCTTTCGAGGCCAGCTAGTTCAGCAGTTTGCGGCATACAACGGGGGACGGGAACGAGGCTAAAAACCGGCTATTAAAGGCGAAACTAACTGCGCTAGCCAGAAAACAATACGCTGCCCACGCTAACTACCAAACAAAACTACAACAGGACGGCCCGCTGGCGGCCAAAAGCTCAGCTTAGCTGGGTTTTGGGGTCGAAGGCATCGCGTAGGCCATTACCCAGCAAATTGAAGCTCAATACCAGCAAGCTAATGGCCAAGCCCGGCAGCAGCGTCAGCCAGAGCCCGGCCTGGGTGCCCAGCAGGTCGTAGCCTTCTTTCACCATGAGGCCCCAGCTGGGGGCCGGCGGCTGCACGCCCAAGCCCAAGAAACTCAGGCCGGCTTCGAGCAGAATGGCGGCGGCAAAATTACTGGTAGCCAGTACAATGAGCGGCCCGCGCAAGTTGGGCAGCAGGTGCGCGAAGATGAGCCGGCTGGTGGGCAAGCCCAATACCCGCCCCGCCTCGATGAAGGTGGCCGAGCGCAAACCTAGCACCTGCCCGCGCACCACGCGGGCTACATCGACCCACATGGTGAGGCCCACGGCTACGAAGCTGACCCACACGCCCTTGCTATCCAAAGCCAGCGAAATGGCGATAACCAGCATGATGCCCGGAATGCTCCACACCACGGTCATCAACCCCAGCAAAACACTGTCTATCCAGCCGCCAAAATAGCCGGCCAGCGCCCCCACTACCACCCCCAGCACCAGCGAAATAAGCACCGCCACCAGCCCGATGCCCAGCGAGATGCGCGTACCCAGCAGCAGCCGGCTCAACTCATCGCGGCCGGCTTTGTCGGTGCCCAGCCAGTAGGTGCGCGCGGTGAGTTGGTGAGTTGGTGAGTTGGTGAGTTGACTAGTATTCGCTGGCTCGTCTTTGAGCTGTGGTGGGCGGCCGCGCAGCCACACTTGTAGCACGTTGCCGGGGGGCGGGGCGCTGGGGTCAGGCACCTGCCGAATGGTAGTACTAAAGCCCGGCGGCTGCTTTTGCAGCTGCACGAGGCCATTGTTGGCGTCGGGCGAGTTGTCTGGCAAAATCCAGTAGCCGAGCAGCGCCACCAGCGCGCACAGCCCGATAAAGACCAGCCCGGCCACGGCGGGGCGGTTGGCCCACAGGCGCTGGCGCACGTAGTAGCCCGGCGAGCGGGCCGGGGCGGGCGGCACCACCACGGCCGTATCGGGCGCGGCGGGCGTGGCGGCGGGCGCGGCAGCCATCGGGCTAGCGGGTGTTGTGTTGCAGCAGGCCCTCCTTGGAGGCCAGGTAGCTGGCATCGCGGCCCAGCGCCCCGAACGACGTAGGCTCGTAAGCCAGCTCGGTGTCGGGGTCGGGCCAGTAGTAGCGCACCAGGCCCTGCTCGAGCAGGCGGCCCAGCTGGGCTTGCAGCTCGGCGGCGGGTAGGCCGGTGCGCTCCAGCAGCAGGCGGAAGGGGGTTACGAAGTACAGCTCGTCGAGCAAGTCGAATTCGGCGTCAGTCATTGAAAAAAATAAAGCTAGGCGCGGGGCCGGCAAAGGTAGCGGCAGCGGTGCGTTGGGCCTCGTTTCGGCCGCGCAAGTATAGCCCGTAGTTGGCCTTGTCGCTAGTTTAGCGGCGGTTGGAAGCCTTGAGGACGGTAGGGCCGGTTGGTACTAGGTAGGGTTTACTACCACGTATTAGGCTAGCACTACGTGTCACATGCTTAAACGAATGCTAGCTGATTACGAGCAAAAGCAACATCCTTACAGAGTGGCACGGTCATGGCTTAGCGAGCAATCTTGCTACTTATTGACGCAGATTTTTTTAGTAAAAAAGCAACTTGCCCGCGCTATTGATTGGCTTATTCTCAGATAAAGACTAGCTCCTGCCTAGATTTAGTAAACCACTCATTCATTGGCTTTACCTTGCAACATGAAGTGCCTACTGAGTTGTATCTTTTCCATCGCAATCCTGTTCTTTCTGCTTACCTACCCAGCCACCGCCACTCCCCCGCCCGATAGCTTGGGCCACATCACTGGCGCCCCCCCGCCCACGCGGCAATTGCCAGCGCACACCCGCCCCGCCCAATTGCTAGCCGTGGCCGAGCCCCTGGCACCACACGCCCAGCAACGCCGGCAAGAGCTGGCACCCACCAGCGATGCGGCCACCCGCACCGAGTCGCGGGCGGTGCACGATGCCACCACCCAACTCGCACAGGATTACCAACGCGAGCATTTCGCGCTGCTGCAAACCCAGGAGCGCCTGCGCACCGCCGAGCATGGCCGCCAATTAGCGTGGCTGGGCATGGCCGGGCTGGCTGCCGCGCTGCTGCTGGCCCTGGGGTTGGGCTGGTGGGCCAGCCGCCAGCAGCGGTTGCGGGCCGAGCGCGCCACGCAGCTACGCCTGCGCCTAGCCGCCGAGCTGCACGCGGAAGTGGGCAGCCTGCTCACACGCGTGAGCCAGCAAGCCGATTTACTGAGCCAGCGGCAGCTTGAACCCAGCGCCGACCTCGCTCACTTGGCGGGCACTAGCCGCGCCGCGGCCCACACGATGCACGATATTGTGTGGAGCATCGATACGGAGGCCGACACGGTGGGCGCGCTGGTAAACCGCATGCGCGAGCACCTCGACCAAACCGCTGCCCCCGCCGGGCTGCTTACCGAAGTGCAGGCCGATGGCCTGCGCGCGGCCCAGCCTTTGCGCCCCGAGCTGCGCCAGCAGCTCTACCTTATTTTTAAGGAGGCCGTGGCCAATGCCCTGCGCCATGCCGTGCAGCCTACTAAGCTGGTCGTTACGCTAACACACTACGCCGTGGCCAACGCGCTGATGCTGGCGGTAGAAGACGATGGGCAGGCCAGCATGCGGGCGGCCCGGCCCGGCGCCGGCCTGCGCACGATGCACGAGCGAGCCCAGGCGCTGCGCGGCACGCTCGAAGTAGGTGTTCAGCCCCAGGGAGGCTTCCGGGTGTGGCTGCAAATACCCTTTTAGCGCACGCTTGACGCGGCAGGCACCCTCACCACTTCGTAACCTAGCAGTAAAAGAAGCTGCGACCTCATGCCCGCTTACGAGGCGTGTTAGGTCGCAGCTTATTTTGTTTAAGCACGCGACACTAGTGACTGCGGATTAGTACCGCGCCTGGCTTCAGCCTACATCGAGCCGGGCTTCTGTTTGTGGTATCGTACCATGGCCACTTAGCTCAGCGCACCCGCCGGCCCTTCCACTGGTAGCCCTGGGCGCGCTGCCCGGCCAGGCCCACGGCCAGCGCGTAGGGCGCATACAGCAGCTGCAATGGCAGCAGCCACGCCAGCCACCGCCGCCGCCCCAGCAGCCGCAGCACCGGGGCCAGCAGCCAGGCATCGGCCCAGAGCTTGAGCACCCAGCCGGCCGCTACCCAGGGCCCGAGCGCGGGCCAAAAAACCGTCAAAACTAGCCCCAGCGCCAAGCTCATATTGGCCCCCAGCACCAGCAGCGCTAGCTGGCGCGGGGCCTGCGTGCGGTAGTGCGGGTACTTGCTGGCCCAGCGCACCCGCTGCCGCAGCAGCGCCCGCAGCGTGGCCGGCGCGGGCGTGTCGACCACGGCGCGGGCATCGGCCAAGAAGTGCACGCCGGCCGGGTAGCGCTGGTGCATTTTGTGCAGCAAAAACTCGTCATCGCCGCTGGCCAGGCCAGCATTATCGGCGTAGCCTCCCACTTCGTGGAAGGTAGTGCGCCGGAATGCTAGGTTGGCCCCGTTGCACATGGTGGGCCGCCCGCGCATGATGCACGCGCCACCCACGCCCACCAGCCCCGCAAACTCCAGCCCCAGCAGCCCATCAAACCACGCGCCGCCCGGTGTGAGCCGCACCGGCCCGCTGATGAAATGGTGAGCTGGTGAAGTGGTGAAGTGGTGAGCTTGCAGCAGGTCGGCGTAGGCTTGCAGCCAGCCGGGACCGGGGCGGCAGTCGGCATCGGTGCAAACCACCCACGGGGCGCGGGCCTGTGCAATAGCAGCAGCCAGGGCGGCTTTTTTGCCCGTGGTGCCGGGCGGCAGGCGCAGGAGCCGTAGGGCAAATAGCGTGGTTTCGGCAGCCGCGGCTACTAGCGCGGCGGTAGCGTCGGCCGAGTGGTCGTCGGCAATTATGACCTCAAAAAGCGCGGGAGCCAGCGCCTGCCGGCGTAGGGCGCCGAGCAGGTGCGGCAGAGCGGCGGCTTCGTCGCGGGCGGCGATGAGGACCGAAAAGAGCGGCGTGGCGGCGGGCAGCCCCTCCCCTGCGGGGGAGGGGAGCCTATCGTCTGGTAGTGTTGGCTCGCGGGCAGCTCCCCTCCCCCGCAGGGGAGGGGCCGGGGGAGGGGCTACCCGCAGCCACGCCCACACCGCTGCATACACCACCGGCCCTACCAGCAATACCGCTCCTACCAGCATCTTAGCGCCCTATTTTGCCCTCGCGCAGCACCCGCAGGCCGGGCAGCCACAGCAGCCCCAGCGCGCTAGGCAGCGCGATATTGATAACCCACAAGCTAAGGCTGGCGCTGAGCACCGGCAGCGCCGGCTGCCCCAGCAGCCCAAACAAATGGGTGGCCGACAGCTCGCGCACGCCCACATCGGCCAGGGCATTGAGCGAGGGCACCAGCGACTTGAACAGAAACGTGCCCGCCACCGCCGCCAGCGCCGGCCCGAGCGCCGCCCGCGTGCCGTAGGCGTGCAGCAGCAGCAAAAACTGTCCGCAAAACACCGCGTAGCGCAGCCCCGAAATACCCAGCACCGTGTGCAAAGTAGCCGCCGAGTACGTGGGCATGATGGCCAGATACCGCCGAAACCGCCGTAACGGCCGCACCAATACCAGCAGCGCCAGCAGCAACCGCGACCGGTACAGCGGCAGCAGGGCCAGCGCCCCGCCCAGCCCGAAGGCCAGCCCCACGCCCACCTGCGCGGCCGGGTAGCCATTCAAATAAAATTTCACAATGAAATACAGTAGCCCCGCCCCGCCCGCCAGCACCGTGGCCACCAGCTGCGCGTAGCGCCCCAAAAACACGGCTCCCACCGCATCGAGCCGCCGCCGGGCGTGCAGCTCCAGGATGCGGGCGGCGTAGTCGCCCACCCGATTGGGGGTGGCGAAGCCCAGCGTGAGGCCCACCAGCACGGCCCGCAGGCTGCGCCAGTACGAATGACTGGGCTCGAGGTGCCGCGCCAGGCGCTGCCATTTCCAGGCCTCCAGGCCCCAATTCACGGGCACCAGGGCCAGGGCGGCCAGCACCGGGCCCCGCCCCTGCCCGCTGAAGGTAGCCGCCACCAGCCGCCGCCAGGCCGCCGCCGTGTCGGGCGCCGCAAAAACCGAGTGGTACAGCAGCCCGAGGGTCAGTAGGGTAACGCCGATTTTGGCCAGCGTTACCCAGCCCGCCCAGCGGCGAGTAGGCCGGCGCGGGCCTTCGGGGCCGTAACTTTGGGAGAGATGGCCGTTTCCCGTATCCTCCCTTCCGCCCCCTTCCAGCGGCTGCCCCCGGCCGAAAAGGTCATTATGGGCGTCGACCCCGGCACCCAGATTATGGGCTACGCCGTGATTGAGGTGCGCGGGCAGCACGTGCGGGTGCTGCAATACGACGTTATCAATATGAAGGCGCTCGGGACGAACCATGCCGTAAAGCTAAAGCGGATTTTCACCCGCATGCTGGAGCTCATCGACGAGTTTTTGCCCGATGAGCTGGCCATTGAGGCGCCCTTCTACGGTGTCAATGTGCAGAGTATGCTCAAACTGGGGCGGGCGCAGGGCGTGGCCATTGCGGCCTGCCTCTCCCGCGATATTCCGTTTGTGGAGTACGCCCCCACCAAGGTCAAGCAGGCCGTTACGGGCTCGGGCTCGGCCGATAAGGAGCAGGTGGCCCGCATGTTGCGCCAAACCCTGGAGTTGCCGCCCATTGAGGAGGCACCCAAGTTTTTGGATGCCACCGATGCGCTGGCCGTGGCCCTGTGCCACCACTACCAGCAGGGCAACAACGTGAAGGCCGGCAGCAAAAGCTGGGGTAAATTTCTGGAAGACAACCCCGGCCGCACCCTCGCCGCCACTACCACCAAGAAAGCCGCCCGCCCCGCCGCCCCCAAAAAGCCGGCTTAGTATTAGCGCGGCGCCGGCCTCATTCTTCAACAGCTAGCGCGGCCCGTTCGCGGCTTATTGGGAATGACAGGCACCAATAGCACAGATGCTGACTCATTCTTCGACAGCTAGCGCGACTCGTTCGCGGTTTGTTGCCCCGCCTAGCCCACTAGCCAATCCTCTGCGTACGGCCGAATAAGCTCCGCTATAATGCTCATTTCGAATGGATTCCACTAAATGAGGTCGACAGCGCTTCCGTAGCCATTCGCTACGCAGAGTTGTGCATTCGGCCAGTAAATCGGGAGGTTGAAAGAATTTGCGGTGGGCACAGCTAACGATTCGTTAACTTTGCTGGCACTAAAAAGATAATTGCCTATACTGCTGCTCTTCTACCCTCCCTACTGGTCTGCTAATAATTATGTTTTCTCGCTCTTCACTCGTTGTTCTGCTGGCTGCTGGCTCCCTGCTAGCTCGCCCCGCCCACGCCGAGGGTACGCCTCCGGCTCGCCGTATCGCTGCACCTGATACGACGGCCCCGGTAGTAGACCCACCCGCAGCCACTTCGCGCACGCTGAATCTGGTGGGTACCATCGTGGACCCCACCGGCCGCCCCTGCGCCGGGGTGTGCGTATTTCCGACCTCCAACCCGCGGCTCATTGCCGTAACCGATGCCACGGGCACTTTTCGCCTGCAAGTACCGGCTACTGCCGGCACCTTCTACCTACAAGCCGATTACGTGGGCCTGGGTAGCCGCCGCATAGCAATCGACAGCGAGCACCCGCAGCCCGTTAAAATAGTGCTGGGCGAATAGCGCCCCGCGAACCCAACGCCTACTAGTGGCCAATGCGCCTTTTTCCGAGCCTGGGAGAAGGCGCTACGTGTGTGTAGGCAACCCAACCCCGCGTATGTTTACGTTGTTAATTATGCTGTTATCACGTTTCCTTTATTTTATAGCACTATGAGCCTGCCCTTTACCACTGTACCCCCACCTGCCAAACACAATGCTTTCCCGCCGCTCACCCCCGAGCAGGCCGAGTTGGCCGAGCTGCGCCAGCGGGTAACCCACTTCGAAGAGCTAGCCAAAATACCCGAGCATAACCCCAATCCCGTAATCCGACTCGACGCGCGCGGCCGGCAGCTCTACGCCAACTGCGCCGCCCGCTGCCTGGCCCAGGACCTGCCGCGCCGCGAGCAGGTGCGGGTGCGCCAGCAACTGCGCACCGCCGCCCAGCTCGGGGCTACCAGCCAGCCGCTGCGCGTGGGCGAGCGCTATTTCCAGCTCAGCACCATCGATACGCTGCCCCCGCCCGGCAGCGTGACCATGTACCTGGCCGAAACTACCGACCGCGTCTTCATCGAGCAGCAACTGGCCGAGCAGCAAGCGTTTATCAGCGAGATTCTGGACACCATGCCCAACCTCGTTTTCGTGCGCGACGCGGCCGGTAAGCTGGTATTTGAAAACCGCGCTACCACCGAGCTGCTTCGCATTAGCGGCTACCTGCACCCCACGGCAGCGCAGCCCCCCACGCCCGCCCAAGAGCAGGAACGCATTGCCTACCAAGCCCGCGACGCCCAAGTGCTGGCCACCGGCGAGCCGATGGCGGTGGAAAGCTGGCTGACGCTGGCCAAGGGCGAACAGCGGTGCTTCCAAACCGCGCGGCGGCTGCTCGTGCGCGCCGATGGCAGCCGCCAGGTGTTGTGCGTGAGCACCGACATTACGGAACGCCAGCAAGCGGAATACCAGCTCACGCAGGCCAAGCAAGCCGCCGAAGCCGCTGTGCAGGCCCGCGAAAACTTCCTGGCCAACATGAGCCACGAAATGCGCACGCCCCTGAATGGCGTGCTGGGCATGACGGCCCAGCTGGCTAAAACGGCGCTCGACGCCCGCCAGCAGGAGTTTGTGCGCACCATCCGGCACTCGGGCCAGCACCTGCTGGGCGTTATCAACGACGTGCTCGACATGGCCAAAATCACCTCCGGCAAGCTGGAGCTGGAGGAAAAGGCTTTTAACCTGTGCGACTCAATGGGCGAGGCCCTGCGCCCGCTGGTGGCCCAGGCCCAAGAAAAAGGTATTGTGTTTGCGGGCACGCCGCTGCGCACCACCTGCGCCTACCCCTGGGTGCTGGGCGACCCGCTGCGCCTCAACCAAATACTTATCAACCTGGTTTCCAATGCTATTAAGTTCACCTCAACCGGTGGGCGGGTGGTGGTTATTGGCGAGCAACTGGCCGAAACCGAGGCCTCCATCACGGTACGCTTTAGCGTGCAGGACACGGGCATCGGTATCGCGGCCGATAAGCAGGAGCTTATTTTTGAAGGCTTTACGCAGGCCTATGCCGACACGGCCCGCTTGTTTGGTGGCACGGGGCTGGGGCTCAGCATCTCGCGGGCGCTGGTGCAGCAGCTCGGCGGCGCGCTCACGCTGTGCAGCGAGGCGGGCCAGGGCAGCACGTTTGCCTTCGTACTCACCTTACCCAAAGCTCCCGCGCCGGTGGTAGAAACCCCGCTCGATGCCTACGACACCGGGGCGCTGCAAGGCTACCGCGTGCTGGTGGTGGAGGACAATGAGATAAACCGCACCGTGGCGCGGCTGCTGCTCGAAGGCTGGGGCATGGTAGTGGAAGAGGCCGAAGACGGCACTGCCGGCGTGGCCCGCGTGCGCCACGAAGCCCCCTACGACGCCGTGCTGATGGATATCCAGATGCCCGGCCTCAACGGTATCGACGCCACGGCCGCCATTCGAGCCTTGCCCGATGTGCTGCGGGCGCATACGCCCATTATCGCTCTCACGGCCAATGCGTTTCGAGCCGACCGCGACCGCTACCTGGCCGCCGGCCTTGATGCGTGCCTTGCCAAGCCTTTTGAGGAAGAAGAGGTGTACCGGACGCTGGTGAACCTGCTGGCCCCCGCCGCCCCCGCCTACGACCTCACCAAACTGCGCACCCTGGCGCGGGGCCGCGAAGCGTTTGTGGTGAAAATCGTGCGCTCGTTTTTGCAGAATATGCCTTGCAGCATGGCCCAACTAAGCTCCCAGGCCGCCGCCGGCCAGTGGGCCGAAGTAGCCAAAACGGTGCATCACATCAAGCCCAGCCTCGAATCGTTGGGCATCCAAAACATAGCCGAAGCTGTGCTCCTGCTTGAAAGCGCCGCGCCCGCCAACTATGCCCAGCTGCCGCCCGCTGTGGCCCACCTCAAAGCCCAGGTGCAGCGCGCCCTGGAAACCCTGCCACGTGAGCTAGGTAGTGAGTGATGAGCAATTAACAAGCAGCAATGAGCAATGAGCAGAGCGAATCAATAAACTGCTCATTGCTTTTACAGGCTACGCAGGTTCTTATTGAACTCCTCTTGGTACGACTTGCCTACCGGCACTTCGTACGGCCCGAGCTTAAGCATATAGTCTTCCACGGCTTCGATGCGCTGCATGTTTACGATGTATGAGCGGTGCACGCGCAGAAAGTGCTCGAAGGGCAGACGCTCGGCTAAGCTCTTGAGCGTGAGGTATACAATATGCTTGTGGGTGGGCGTCACCAGCACCGAATAGGTCGAGAGCGCTTCGATATACAGCACGTCGTCAAAGTCAACCTTGATGGTGCGGGTACCCACTTTCACAAATAGCTCGGTGCCCGCCGTAGTCTTCGCAGGCGCGCTTGGGGCGGCGGCGGACCGGGCGGCCGGGCGGCTGGCCATCACCTTGGCAATGGCCTGGCTGAAACGGCCAAACTCCACGGGTTTCACCAGGTAGTCAATGGCTTGCAGCTCAAACGCCGCCACCGCAAACGTGCGGTGCGTGGTTACCAGCACAATGGCCGGAGCCGGTGCAGGCAGCAATTTGGCCAGCTCCAGGCCCGAAAGGTTGGGCATTTCGACATCAAGCAGCAGCAAATCGCACTGCCCGCCCTGCCGAAAAAAATGGAGCGCCTCCACCCCACCCGGCAGCGATGCCACCAGCGTGAGCTCGGGCGTGAGGTCAACGAGGTGTTCTAAGGTGAGGCGATTTATTTCGTTGTCATCGACGATGACGCAGGTAAGTGGAGTGGTAGAAACAGGCATAGGATAGGATGACTTTGGGCTTGTGGCACGGGCTTAGGAGGCCTGCCAAAACCAGATTTTTACTTTAAAGCCCAAAAGTAGGGCTGCGCGTCGGGGTTACCGCCACCTCCCGCCAAACGGCCATTACTTCCCGGCCAACTCAACCGTTAGCCAGTTCAACATGAAGCCGCTCAACGGGTAGCTACACCACAATCTCGCCGCGCAGGTAGGTCACGGCGTAGCCACCGATATCGACGCGGTCGCCACGCAGGCGGCACCACAGCTCGCCGCCCCGCGCCGATTCCTGGCGGGCAAATAGCTCGGTTTTGCCCAGCTTGGCGGCCCAAAACGGGATGAGCGTGCTGTGCGCCGAGCCCGTAACGGGGTCTTCGGGCACACCCACTTCGGGGGCAAAAAAGCGTGACACAAAATCGACGCCCTCGCCTCCTGGCGCAGTGGCAATCAGCCCGATATAGCCCAGGCCTTCGAGCGCCCCGAAGTCGGGCCGCAGGGCCAAAACCTCTTCGGCGCTCGCAAACTCGACCACCAAATCGCGGGAGGCCAGCACGGCCAGCGGCGCGGCCGCACCCGGCCCCAGCGAAGGCAGCAGCGCCGCCGGGTGCTGCGCCACGGCCAGCAGCTGCGGCGGCCGGCTCGGAAAGTCGAGTACCAGCCGGCCGTCGGCCTCGCGGCGCACGCGCAGCGGGCCGCTCTGGCTTTGGAAAACAATTTCGGGCTTGGCAAAGCCGCGCTCGGTCCAGAGCACGTGGGCGGTGGCTAGCGTGGCGTGGCCGCAGAGGTCAATTTCGAACGTGGGCGTAAACCAGCGCAGATGAAAATCAGCTTCTTCGCCCGTTAGGGGCACGAAAAAAGCGGTTTCGGCCAGGTTATTTTCAGCCGCAATCTGCTGCATGGTTTCGGCGGGCAGCCACTCGGTGAGCGGGCACACGGCGGCGGGGTTACCGGCAAACGGGCGGCGCGCAAAGGCATCGACCTGATAAATAGGAATGGGCATGGTGGGAGAAGCTAGTTGGGCTTCGGCTTCAAATTTAACCTTCTGGCCAGATGCCAGCACGGGGCCACGCGCATGCTCGCCCCGGCCCAACTGGCTGGCCGGGCAACGGCTCTAAACGCAAAAAGGCCCCGCTGATGCATCAGCGGGGCCTTTTTTGCAAAAAAGCTGCTCGTTATACGAGCGATACTTTTACGGCGTTCGGGCCTTTTTTGCCCTGGGCTACTTCAAACTGCACTTTGTCGTTCTCACGGATTTCGTCGATGAGGTCGGTTACGTGTACGAAAACGTCCTGGCCGTTCTCGTCTAGTTTGATGAAGCCGAAGCCTTTGGTTTCGTTGAAGAATTTTACGGTTCCGGTCTGCATGATGCTAGGGAATGAATGTGATAAAGCAAGCAGCAGCGAACCTAATATTACCAAATTGGCGAGCCAATTGGTGGTACCGACACGAGGCGATTTGCCTTTAATGGCCTAAAGATACGGACTATATTGTAATTCTGCGCCCTGCCCGGCAGTCAAACGTTACTTTGTGGTGCCCATTAGGGGCCATTCATATGCTATGCCCAACCCGATAGAACCCTGGAAAACCCTGCACTCCGAGCTGGTCTTCGACCACAAATGGTACCGGCTGCGGCGCGACCACGTGGAGCTGCCCAGCGGCCAAGTGCTCGACGACTATTTCGTGAGCGTGCGGCCCGACGTGGCGCTCACCTTCCCGGTGACTACTGATAATCAAGTAGTTTTTGTGCGCCAATACAAGCACGCCGCCGGCCAGATACTGCTGGAGCTGCCCGGTGGCGTGGTCGATGCCGACGAAACTTCGAAGCTGGCGGCCGCCCGGCGCGAGCTGCGCGAAGAAACCGGCTACGACTCAGCGCAGGTAGAATTGCTAGCCGAAGTGATGGATAATCCAACTAAAGACACCAATACAATTTCTTATTTTTTGGCGCGCAATGTGCGCCACGTTTCCGAGCAAGACCTGGACGAAACCGAAAATATCGAGGTAGTGCTGGTGCCGCTGGCCGAGGTAGAAGACTACATCCTGCGGGGTGAGATTCGGGTGGCAGGCTCGGTGGCGCTGTGCCTGCTGGCCCTGCGCCGGCTGGGCCTGTAGCTTACGGCGCCCCCGGTAGACCAACCTTTCTACGCCGGGCCGGGTACACGCTAGCTCACTCCACCGTTTCTTATGCAGGAAGAACTGGCGCGCATTCTGGACCGCTTTCCCGATATTTTCGTCATTTTGGGGGTGCCGCTAGGGGGCCTGGCAGTGGGCCTGGTCCTCAAGTGGTTTGTTTTCACGTTGCTGGCTACTTATGGCCGGCGGGAAAACTCGCTGCTGGCCCGCTCGGTACGCAAGCATTTGGGCGCGACCAGTACGCTGTTTTTTCCGGTGCTGGTGCTTTCGCTAGTGCTGCCGCTGGTGCCGCTGCCGCCCAAGCCGTTTGAGGTGCTGCGCCGCGTGGTAGAGTTTGCCTTGGAGCTGTCGTTTGCCTGGGGCCTTATCAAAACCCTGGATGTAGCCCAAGACCTGTTTCAGCGGCACTACCAGCTCGAAAGCGGCAACAATCTGCGCGTGCGTAAGCTATTTACGCAGCTCCAATTCGTGAAGAAAGTGGCTGTGGGGCTCATCGCGTTCGTAGCTATCGGGCTGGTGCTGATGAGCTTTGCCACGGTGCGCCGCCTGGGCACGGGCCTGCTTACCTCGGCCGGTATTGCCAGCGTCATTGTGGGCTTTGCGGCGCAGCGCTCGATTAGCAACCTGTTGGCGGGCTTTCAGATAGCCTTTACGCAGCCCATCCGCATCGATGATGTGCTGGTGGTGGAGGGCGAGTGGGGCCGGGTTGAGGAAATCACGTTTACCTACGTCGTGCTCAACATCTGGGACGAGCGCCGGCTGGTGCTGCCGCTCAATTACTTCATCGAAAAGCCTTTTCAAAACTGGACGCGCAGCAGCGCCCGGCTCACGGGCGCCGTCTTTTTGCACGTCGATTACACGGCCCCCATCGAACCGCTGCGCGCCGAGCTGGGCCGCATTCTGGCGGCCCACCCGCTTTGGGATGAGCGCGCCTGCGTGCTACAAGTAACGGATGCCAAAGAGAGCACCGTAGAGCTGCGCGCCCTCGTGAGCGCCGCCAACGCCAGCGACCTTTGGACACTGCGCTGCGCGGTGCGTGAGCAGCTAGTTACCTATCTACAAGCCCATTACCCCGAAAGCTTGCCCCGCACGCGGGCTGAATTGCAACAAGCGCCCACCACGTTGACCAAAGGCTTTACTACGTGACGGGCAACTGTGCCGCGTGGTGCGGATTGATAACGAGTAGCCCCGAAATAGCCTGAAAATCGGCCGTATTGCGGGTAATGAGCGGTAGACTATGCGCCAGCGCCGTGGCGGCAATAATGGCATCGGGCAGCTTGATGCGACGCTGCTGACGCAGCAGAATAGTTTGCTGAATAACCGGCTCGTCGAGCGGCAGCTCCTCATTTTCGCTAATAAAATCTAGGAGGAGTTGCATTGCCGCTGATGAGCCTTGCCAAGAAAGCAACTCTATTCGCACGATAACCGACATACCTAACTGCTGAGTAGTCAGATATTGCTCAACCCAAGCAGTACTGGTTGCAGGGAGTTTATTGGCCAGAAAATCGATACCAGTATTAGTATCTACTAAAAATCGCGCTCCCATTCAGACCTTAGTTGTTCAACGTGAGCGTGTAAGCTAGCAGCGTCCGCATCGGAGAGACTACCAGCCCATTTGCGGGGCGTGGGTGCGGCTGGGGGCGTCGCTTTTGAAATCACGCGCAAAATATTCAGCGCTTCCAGCTGCTGAAGCAGCTCGTAAGCTTTTTCGCTCAGGGGTTCAACCAGAATAGGAGCCATAACGAAGGGATTTTGTTAAAGATAACAACTTGCGGTTGATAAAGAATCTCCAACGCCAGCATACTCGTTGGCGTAATTACGCTGCATTATTTACCAACTTCCTTTATGCCGACCGACTATCAACCCGTGGCCTGCGACTTCTACGATGTGCTCGAAGCCGCCGCTACTCGCCGCCAGCAGATATACCTACAGTATTTCAGTGACTTGCGCGAACTGCGCCAGGGCTCGACCACCATTCGCACATTCGTAACCCGCGACCATGCCGAGTACGCCGTGCTGGCCTCGGGCGAGGAAGTGCGCCTCGACCGCATCATCCGGCTCGATGATACGCCCGCGCCGGCTTTTGCTGAGTACCCCGACTACCGCTGCGGCTGCTAGCCGGGGCTACGACTTTACGGTGCAGCCGTGCGCTACCAGCGGCGTGCCCAGCAGCCAGGCGCGTAGCAAAGTTGTATCATCCGAAATTTTGCCTACTACCCGCGCCTGCGACTCCAGCGCGGGGCTCGAGTCGGCCGCTTCGCGCACCACGCCGCCCGCGCCGGTGTACGACGAATGCACCATCTGCACCGCGCCCCCTTCGCGCACCCGCAGAAAGCCCACGTGGTAATCGAGCCCCAGCACGTAGAGGCCCGGCCCGAGCTGGCGCATTTCCTGCACAAAATCGGCTTGGCACATGCCGCGGTAGCGGTGCATGTGCGCCTCGGTGGTGAGGTTGCGAATAATGACCGTGGCCGCCTGCTTGGCAAGCAGCGTGCGCGGCAGGCGCAGGCCAGAGTGGTGCAGGGCCGTGGTCACGAAATAGCCGCAGGCGATGCTGCCCTGGCGGGGCTCCCAGCTTTGGCCGTAAAAGTCCCAGGCGGTGCCCTCCCAGGCCGGAAATACGGTGCTGTCGAGGGCGGTGAGCCACAGCTTGCGGGCTTCGGCTAGGCACGTGGCGCGGCCGGCTGGCGTGGTGGCCCGCCGGTAGTGGGCGGCCAGTTCGGCCCGGCGCAACTCGAAGCGGTGCAGCGTAGCCCGGTAGGCGGGGGCCGAATACTCGGTAGACGGCTGCGCGTGGCAGCTGTTACCAGCGAGCAGCAAAAAGGCGAGGTAAAGGACGTGTTTCATGGTGCGGGTTGCTGCCCGCTAACGCCACACCTATTCTATATAGTACGCCTAATGACTAATTAAGCGCGACTATTACTCATCTTACGATTTCACGGTAGCGCCGTGCACGGCCAGCACCTTGCCCAGCAGCCACGCCCGCACTAGGTCGTCATCATCGGAGAGCTTGCCGACCACGCGGTATTTTGAGCCCAGCGCGGGGCTGGAGTCGGCCGCTTCGCGAATGACTTTGGCCGGCGCTATCCAAGAGGCGTGCACCATTTGCACCGCGCCCCCCTCCCGCACTCGCAAAAAGGCGACGTGAAAATCGAGCCCTACCAGGTAGAGGCCCGGCCCCAGCGCACTCACGCGCCGCACAAAATCGGCCTGGCTGATGTGCCGGTAGCGCGTGATATGGGCCTCAGTGGTCAGGTTTTTAATCAACTTCTCGGAGCCCTGCTTGGCCAGCAAAGTGCGTTGCAGCCGTAAGCCCGTATCAAACAACGCCGTCGTGACAAAATAGCCACAAGCAATGCTGCCCTGCCGCGGCGCCCAACTATTGCCATAAAAGCTCCACGAAGTGCCCTCCCACGCCGGAAACACGGTCGCATCCAGCGACTTCATCCACAGGGCGCGGGCCTTGTTGAGGCAAGCGGTGCGGGCGGCGGGGGTAGTCGCTTTTAGGTAGCTGGCAGCCAGCGCCGTGCGTTGCGCCGTAAGCTCGCGCAGCGAGGCTTTGTACACTGGCGCCGAGTAAGGCACGGGCTTTTGCGCGCAGCAGTTGGCGCTAACTAGCAGCGAAATAACCAGATAGAGCAGGTTCTTCATGGTGAAAGGCGCTGGGGAGAAGGTAAAACGCTCGCAGTACCCTGCAAATTACACTTTTTCCCCAGCATTGTTCAGCCCGGCGGCTAGGTCCAGTACTGCACGGGCGCGTGCGGAAAACGCCGCTGCCACTCGGCATAAAACCACGCTTTCAACTCCTTCATGGTGGGCACGTCGTAGACATACTTGAGGCCGCCGAACTTGTTACGCTTTACGGCGCGGGTGCTTTCTTCGAGGTCGAGGCTGGTGTTGGGGTACCAGCCCAGCAGTACTTCTTTCGAGCCGGGCGTGAAACGGTGCGTCACAAATTCTACCGTCAGGTCGCAGTCAAAGTCGAAGGCCGCTTGCAAGCGGTCGAACAGCTCGCCGTAGTGCTGCTGCCAGTCGGGCAGGGGCATAATGGGGGCTAGCAACACGCCCACCGGATAGCCGCCGCCACCCTGCGCCACTGGCAGCGCCAGCCGCCGCAGCGCCTGAATGCGGGCTTCGATGCTGGCCGTGCCGCCCTCTAGCTGCCGGGCCAGCGGCTCGGCATTGAGCGAGGCACGGGCGCGGGTGTGGCCGTTGTGCGGCTGGCCGATGAGGCTGTCGATGTGGTCGTACTTGCTCACGAAGCGCAGGCGAGCACCCTCACGGCCAGCGAAATAGCGCACGGCTTCGCCCAGCGCGCCGGTGAGGTGCTCGATGCCCAGCACGTCGGTGTAGCAACTGGCCTCGAAGCTCACGGGGCGGTCAGCGCGCTCGTAGGCCTGCGTGTTTTGAAGCAGCGTGGGCAGATTGGCGAAGGCGCGCACCACGGGCGGGCCGCTGAGGCTGCCAGCCAGGTAGCAGTACTGGCAGTGGGCGGGGCAGCCTTCGGCGAGGTTGAGTTGAAAGTCGGCCGAGGGCGGCGTGGGCTGGAGGCGCAGCGCCCCGGCGGGCGCTTTCACCACGGCCAGCGTGGTTTTGGCGGTGCGGTAGGTGGCGCGCTCATCTTCGCCGCGCAGGCCGGTAATGCGGTTGCTTTTCAACAACTCAATATCGAGGTCGAGCGCCTTGGCGCGGGCCAAAATCTGCTGGCCATATTCCTCGTCCAGCGCATCGGGCGTGAAGAGCACGCGCTTGGGCAGCCACAATTTGGCGCCGTGCGTACGGGGCGTGGCCGCCTCGGCTGGGGCCAGCGAAATGGCCGGCGCAGGGGCATTGAGAACGGGCAAAAAGAGGTCGGTCTGCATTACGTACTCAACGCCTACCACCGGAAAATAGGTCGTTTACACGTACTTTTGGCACCAATTATTATCACTGAATACTAGCCATTTAACCTACGTCAAGCATCTTTTCCTAATGCCTAGTTCCCCTACCCCCACCGGCCCTTCACCCGCTACGCTTCACCCCGTGGGCGGCCACGAGCGGCTGGTTTTTCTCAAGAATATCATTACCAATCCGCTCATCGAAGTGGGCGACTATACCTACTACGACGACTTCGACGACGTGCGCAATTTTGAGCGCAACGTGCTCTACCACTTCCCCTTCGTCGGCGACCGGCTGCGCATCGGGCGCTTCTGCCAGATAGCCTCGGGGGTGAAGTTTGTGATGAACGGCGGCAACCATCGCACCGACCTGTTCACCACCTACCCTTTCCCGGTATTCGGGCAGGGCTGGGAAGCCGCCTTCGACCCCGCCACGTTCCCCAGCAAGGGCGACCTGGTGGTGGAAAACGACGTGTGGCTGGGCCACGACGCCCTGCTGATGCCCGGTGTGCACGTCGGCAACGGGGCCATTGTGGCCACCCGCGCCGTGGTCACGCGCGATGTGCCACCCTACGCCATCGTGGCCGGCAACCCCGCCACTGTGGTGCGGATGCGCTTTGACGAAGCCACCGTGGCCCGCCTGCTGGCCATCGCTTGGTGGCACTGGGATGCCACCAAAATCACGCGGCACCAGCAGACTATTTGTGGTCTTGACCTCGAGGCGCTCGAACGGGCGCAATAGCTGGCTTTTGCGTATGCGGGGCTATGGATACCGCCCCCCTCATTTTGACCCTCACGCTCGATGCCGAAAGCCAAACCTTTTTTGACGAGCAGCGCCGCCGCTATTTCCCGCCCAAAATCAACTACCTCAGCGCCCACCTCACGCTTTTCCACGCGCTGCCGGGCGCGGAGTACGACGCCATCGTGGCCGACCTAACGGCCGTGACCGCGGCCCAGCCCACGGGCTTGGCGCTGCGCGCCACGGGCCTGAAATTCATGGGCCGCGGCGTGATGTATACCCTCGACAACCCGCAGCTGCCCGCGCTGCACCGCGACTTACAAAAGCGTTGGGAGCCGTGGCTGACGCCGCAAGACCGGCAGGGCCTGCGCCCCCACATCACGGTGCAAAACAAGGTGGACCCGGCCGTGGCCCGCGCCCTGCACGAAGAGTTATCCGCTGGCTTTCAGCCCTTCGACGCCACTGGCACGGGGCTGGCCCTGTGGGCCTATAAAGGCGGGCCTTGGGAGCTGCGCCAGCAGTTTGGCTTTGGGGCATCGCAAGGCCAATACTACGAGTAACCTCCTTATTTGATGAGCTTTATCAAACATCCCCAATAGCCACAACCCCGCATTCGTTTGCAGGCATATAGCGAAACGGAGGCACTCTCTTCACCTATTTTAGGTTGTTAGCTTTTGTACCTTTCGGCCTTGTACGCGTAGGAAGCCCCTTCCTACTAGCCTGAATTACCGTGAATCTGACTACTCCTATCTCCACTGCCAAGCCATTGGCCGCCGACGTTGTGCTCATCGGCGCGGGCATTATGAGTGCTACGCTGGGCGTACTACTCAAGGAATTAGACCCCAACCTGACCATCGCCATCTACGAGCGCCTCGACGCCGTGGCTGCCGAAAGCTCGGATGCCTGGAACAACGCTGGCACCGGCCACTCGGCTTTTTGCGAGCTCAACTACACGCCCCAATTGCCAGACGGCTCGGTCGAAATTTCGAAGGCCGACAAGATTGCCGAGCAGTTCGAGCTTAGCAAGCAATTTTGGGCCAGCCTGGTGCAGGAAGGCCGCCTGCCCGAGCCCGAAAACTTCATTCGCACCATTCCGCACATGAGCTTCGTGTGGGGCGCGGCCAATGTGGAGTACCTGCGCAAGCGCCACGCCGCGCTCACGGCCTCGCCGCTGTTTCGGGGCATGGTGTTCTCGACCGACCCGGCCGAGATTGAGGAGTGGATACCGCTCGTGATGGACGGCCGCGACCCCAGCCAGCCCGTGGCCGCCACGCGCATGGATATCGGCACCGACGTCAATTTTGGCGCGCTCACCCGCAGCCTCTTCGACCACCTGCGCCAGCAGCCGGGCGTCACGTTCGAGCTGGGCCAGGAAATCAAAGACCTCAGCCGCAAGGAAGAAGGCGTTTGGCAGGTTAAAATCAAGGATTTGGCCTCGGGCAACAGCCGTAAGATTCGCACGCGCTTCGTGTTTATCGGGGCCGGCGGTGGCTCGCTGCCCTTGCTCGAAAAGTCGGGCATTCCAGAGGCCAACGGCTTCGGCGGCTTCCCCGTGAGCGGGCAGTGGCTCAAGTGCCTGAATCCCGAGGTAATTGCCCACCACGAGGCTAAAGTGTATGGCAAAGCCGCCGTGGGCTCGCCACCCATGTCGGTGCCCCACCTCGACACCCGCCAGATAAATGGCCGCAAAGAGCTGCTCTTCGGCCCCTACGCCGGATTCAGCACCAAATTCCTCAAAAAAGGCTCGTATTCGGACCTGTTCCGCTCCATCGAGCTGGGCAATATTCGGCCGCTGCTCTACGCCGGGGCGCGCAATATTCCGCTCACCAAGTACCTCATCGGGCAAGTGCTCCAGACGCCCGAGCAGCGCATCGCAGCCCTGCGCGAGTACTACCCCGGCGCCCAGCCCCAGGACTGGCAGCTCGAAACGGCCGGCCAGCGGGTGCAGGTTATTAAGAAAGACAAAAAGCAGGGCGGCGTACTAGAGTTTGGCACCGAAGTAGTTACGGCCGCCGATGGCTCCATTGCGGCGCTATTGGGTGCCTCGCCGGGCGCCAGCACGGCCGTAAGCATCATGCTCGATTTGGTGCAGCGCTGCTTCCCCGAGCAGTCGGCCACTGAGCAATGGCAGTCGGTATTTCACCGCTTGGTGCCCTCTTTTGGGCAGCCACTGGCTGATAGTCCCAGCCTGTGCGCCTCCATCCGGGCGCATTCGGCCAAGGTACTCAAGCTGGAAGACGAGTAAACTTGCTTGCTGCGTTTACAAAGAAGGCCAGTCGCAGTTGCGGCTGGCCTTTTGTTGTTTGGGCGTAGCGCCTCACCCCCTACCCCACCTGATTCATCTGTTCAAACCGAGCATCAATCTCAGCCCGCGAGGCCTGCCGAATAGCTTCCGAGGTGCCGTAGCCGACTTCCTCCTCCCCGGCCGCGAGGCGGGCCACGATGCTATCGGCAAACGCATCGACGGGCACGGCCCAGGTATGCAGGCCCGGCCCGCCGAGGTCGGTATTCACGCCGGGCGGCACTATTTCGAGCACCCGAATGCCCGTGGGGGCCAGCTGCTGCCGCAAGGATAGGGTGAACGAATGCACCGCCGCCTTAGTGGCGCTATAAATGGGCGCAGCAGCCATCGGCGCAAATGCCAGGCCAGAGGACACGTTGATAATCACAGCATTTGACTGCTGCCGCAAGTGCGGAATCAGCAGGGCTGACAGGTGAATGGGCGCCTCAAAATTGATGGCAATTTCCTCGCGCTGCTGCTCCCAAGCGGCGAGGTCGGCGGGCAAATCGGCCAGTTGGAAGCGATTTTGGATGCCAGCATTATTAATCAGCACGTTGAGCGCCGGAAAGTCGGCCAGCACGCGGCGCACCAGCGCGGCCCGCTCAATGGGCTGGGCCAGGTCGGTTTCGTAAATGTGCAGGCCGGGCACCTGCTGTTGGGCTTCGCGCAGCTTCTCCATGCGGCGGCCGCAAATGATGACTTCGCTGCCCGCTGCCCGCAGGCGCTGGGCCAGTGCCAGGCCAATGCCCGACGCGCCGCCCGTAAGCAGGATAGTGTTGTTGCTGAGGTTCATAAGGAGAAAGTAAAAAGGTCGAAACGAGCTAGCAGCTAGGGTTAAGAATTGCTGCCCGCGGCTTTGGCCGGCTAACGGGCAGCTACTTTTATACCGTGGATACGTCAGCTACCATTTCTTTGGCCACGCCCGCCGATGCCCCGGCCCTGGCGGCCCTCATCAACCAGGCCTACCGCGGGCCCGCCATGCCCCAGACCTGGACCACCGAATCGCACCTGCTCGACGGCCCCCGCATCGGCGAGGACCACCTACGCAAAATGGCATTTTCGGCGGCCAAAGGACACGGCGCGCTACTCAAATACGTAGGCACTGATGGGGTACCTGTGGGCTGCGTATACCTGGAGCCCAAAGGCAAACGCCTCTACCTAAGCACGCTGGCCGTAGCTCCCGAGGCGCAGGGCCAGGGCGTAGGCCGGCAGCTCCTGGCCGCCGCCGAGGCCTACGCCCGCCAACACGGCTGCACCCGTGTACTGATGTCGGTGCTGTCGGCCCGGCCCGAGCTACTGGCCTGGTACGAGCGCCACGGCTACCAGCGCACCGGCAAAAGCGAGGCTTTTCCGAACACCATTGAGTTTGGCCGGCCCCGGCAGCCACTGGTGCTAGTAGCGCTGGAAAAGCCGGTGGGGCAGTAGCGCGCGCTTTCCCGTTCGTGCTACTCCAGCCCTTGCACCAGGGCCAGCAGCTCGGTTTGGGTGGTTTGGGTGCGGTCGTGGGCGTACCAGGTGTGCAGCTGGAGCGAGAACTCTTCGTGGGTCGCGCCTTCGGCTTTCATCTTGATTACCAGCTCCTGGGCGGGCGCGGGGCGCGGCCCCCAGTGCGTGATGACGGCCAGTGTATCGGGGTGCAGCACCAGCAGCTTGGGCATAGCGCGGCCGCCGCCGGTGAGGTACTGGTCCATAAGCTCGGGGTGCTCGTCGCGCAGCACGTAGCGGGTGCTGAGGTGGCCGCCGCTGGTCTGCGCCACCGCCTCGATAATGGGCAGCAGTTGGGCCGCGTCGCCGCACCAGCCTTCCGTAATGATGAGCCAGAGGTAGCTATCGCGCAAGCCAGCGGCAGCGGCAGCCAGCGCGGGCTGCACTTTCACGGTTTTGTCGAGGCGCTCCATGCGCTTCACGTTGAGCGCGGAGAAGGCCGTCAGCTCTTCCGACTGCTTGGGGCCGGTAGATTTGCCCTGGGCCAGCAGGTCATCAATGAGCTGGCGATAAGCCTGGTAGGTATAGGCTTCGGCTACTGAAGCGGCAGGCAGCACGGGGGCGGCAGGAGAAACGGGCATTGCGGAGTGGGGTGGTAATTTGAAAGTAACCGAGTGGTCGAGCTATAACAGGTAAAGCGGCTTTTTGGATGCCGCCCAACGAGCGGCTGGGCCGGCGCGGGCGGCCGCTAGCGCCCCACTCAGTAGCTTTGCCCCATGCTGAAACTCCTTATTTTGGGCTCTGCCCTGGCGCTGGGCCTGCTGGCCAGCTGCCAATCTTCCGCCCCAACGTCGGCGGGCGCGCCCGCTACCGCCGCACCAGATACCACCGCTACCACGACCCCAATGGCCGCCCCCGCTACCGGCGCGCCCACCGAGGCCGCCGCCCGCGCCGCCGTGGCTCGCCACATTCAGGGCTTGCCCAACGCCGCGCTCTACGTACCCGATTCGGCTCGCGTAAATGATAATGAGGCTACCTGGCAGGTGCTGGTGCCCCGCACCGACTGGGCCGGCCGCATGCCCAACCGCGCCCGCTTCGAGGTCGATAAGCAAACCGGCCAAGTCAGCAGCGCGCCCGTGAAATAGGGCTACCCGGCAATCCTTACACTCCCCAAAAAAGGCCCTCTGCTAGCTACTGAGGGCTTTTTTTGGGGTGCAACGCGCGTCCTATTCCACCACCAGGCGCAGGGCCGTGGCGCCCGCCCGCACCACGTACACGCCCCTAGCCAGCCCCTCGGGCAGCGCCAGCGGGGCAGTGCCGGCGGCATCGGCCGTGGTGGCCAGCACCTGCCGGTCCATCGTGTCAAACACCGTCACCACCGTGCCGGCTTCCGCGCCGGTGAGGGTAACTGCACCGTCTTTGGTTGGATTGGGGTACAGGGCTAGGCCGGCGGCCCGCGCCAGGGCTACCGTGCGCACGGGCGAGTAGTAGAAGGTGCCGTCCAGGTCCACCTGGCGCAGGCGGTAGTAAAGCACGGTGGCGCCAGCGGGCAGCTGCGCATCGAGCAGCTGGTAGCTGTGCAAGGTGCTGCTGCTGCCAGCGGCGGGCACCTGGCCGATGCGGGCAAACTGCTACCCGTCGGCGCTGCGCTCCACCTCAAACGAGTAGCTGTTCAGCTCCGAGGCGGTGGTCCAGACCAGGCGCATGGCGGCCGGGCCGGCCGCCGCGGCCGTGAAGGCCGTGAGATGCACGGGCAGTGGGCTGCTGGCCCCAGTCAGGTAAAACTCCGAAAAAGCGTGTCGGTGGGCTGGCCTGCCCGCGCCCGCCGAAGCGCGGCGGTAGGGGCAGCCCGGTGGATGTGGGCGGTGCGCCCGGCCCGCTGCCGGCGCTGGTAGCCGGCTAGTTGCGGCGGGCTGGGCTGGGCCGGGGCCTGCGCCGGCAGCAGCAGCAGCGCCAAGAGCAGCTGCACTGCCAGCTTCCTGCCCTGGCCAGTGGCCCACCAACAGTATAGCACGAATATACAGGACATAGATGCTTCAAGACGAGCACATTGCTCAGGCCCAAAAGCCCGCAAAAGCAAGCACCACCGCTGGCCCAGGGAAGCAAAGCTATACTACCCTATCGTTGCGGAGCAGCCGCCGCACCACGAGGCGAGGCCCAAAAAGCTTCCTCAAGTGCCACCCACCGCAGCCCGTGCGGACGCCAACAATGCCGGCATTTGCGTAGTTAGGCCGGTAGCTTGTTTTCTTCTTCTTACTCTTCTCCCCTCCCCAAAATATGGCAAAGCAAACCAAACCCGCCTGGTACGGCGTAGCCGCCGTAGCCATCGGCACCGGCATTTTTTTCCTGGCCACCAATAAAGGCCGGCTTTTCAAGAAAGGCACCGCTGGCATAAAAGCCCTGCTGAGCGGCCCACGCGAAACGCCCGACGTGGCCCCTGCGCCCGGCAGCAGCCAGTTTGAGGGCCGCACCCCCGCCCCCGAAAACGGCCACGTGCGCGATGTAGTGGCCAGCAGCCCGCCCGCCCCCGATTCGGGCAGCAACTTCACGCCGCAGGGCGATGTGCACGAGCCCAAGGGGTAAGGAAGTGAGGGAGTGAGGAGGTGAAAAGAGAAAGCAGGCCAAAGAAAGCAGGCCGTACGTACCCTAGCGCGCTGCTACCCCGTATGCCTGCCATCTTACCTCCTCACTTCTTACCTACTCACCCCCTCACCTTTATGGACCAAGTAGCTGCTGGCGTCCACCAGTTGCGCATCAAGCGCTTTGTAAACGTGTATTTTGTCGAGGCCGGCAACGACGATGAATGGGTGCTGGTTGATACCGGCCTGCCGGGCTCGGACAAGGAAATAAAGGCCGCCGCTGAGCAGCAATTTGGCCCTGGGGCTAAGCCGCAGGCCATCATCCTGACTCACGGGCACCTTGACCACTTGGGCTCGGCCAAGGAGCTGGCGGCCGCCTGGGGCGTGCCCGTTATCGTGCATCCGCTGGAATTGCCTTATGTCACGGGCCAAGCCAAATACCCGCCGCGCGACCCCACCGTGGGCGGTACGCTGGCTTTTATGAGCCGGTTTTTCCCCACCGACCTGCCCAATATCAGCGAGGTGGTGCAGCCGCTGAACCTCGAAGACGAGACCGTGCCCTTTCTCGCCAACTGGCGCTGGGTGCACGTGCCGGGCCACGCGCCGGGCCAAATTGCCCTCTTTCGGGAGGCCGACCACACGCTGCTTGGGGCCGATGCCTTCGCCACCACCGACCACGAGTCGGTGCCCAAAGTGCTGCTGGGCGTACCCAAAATTAGCGTGGCGGGCGCGCCCTTCAACTACGACTGGGCGCAGTGCCGCGAATCGGTTCAGAAGCTGGCGGACTTGCAGCCGCGCCACATCGGCTGCGGCCACGGCCCGGTGCTCACCGGCCTGCAAGCCATGGTTGACCTTCAGCATCTGGCCAACGACTACCCGCTACCCGCCCAGGGCCGCTACATCCACGAGCCCGCCCGCGTCGATGCCAGCGGCGTCGAGCACCTGCCGCCCGCGCCCGTGGATAAGCTGCCCAAGCAAGCCGCCGCTATTGGGCTGGGCCTGCTGCTGGCCGGCGGCACCTGGCTACTGGTAGGCGGCCGCCGCAAGCGCCGCAACACATAAAACCATTGTCATTGCGAGCGTAGCGAAGCAATCTTTCCTTTACGCATTGCGAACGTTGAATAAGCGTGAAGGAAAGATTGCCGCGCTGCGCTCGCAATGACAGACGCTTTTAACGCTACCTAACCAGCCGGTTTTCAGCCCAGCTCACGCCGTGGCGCGACTTTTGTCTTCGCGCTACGGCGTTTTTTTGCCTACTCCTATGCTACCTCGCTTTCTGGCCGTGGCCCTGCTGGTGCCGCTGGCCGACGGGCCGCCCCCGGCCTTTTACACCACCTACACCTACACGGCCTACACCGTATACGACTTTACTACCAGCGAGATGCCTACCCAGGTGGAGGGCGTGGGCGGCACGCTGGCCCTACGCGCCGACGGCACCTACGACAAGCGCCTGAGCATTTTGCTGGGCGCCAATGGGCCGCGCTATTTCACGCAGCACGGCCGCTTCACGACCAAGGGCGACAGTATTTTCTTCGATTTTACTGACCTCAAAGGGCACGATGTGCAGCGCGGCACCTTCCGCTACGCCCCGGCCATCAAGCAGCTCAGCATCACTATCGCGGGCTACCCGACGGGCAACAAGGGCGTGTATGAGCTGGTGGCGACGCCACCAGCGACCGAGGGTAAGTAGCGCAAGCTTTGTAATTCGTGCTCGCTAGCAGACACCCAGCCAAACCAGGCGGACGCGAACTAGAAAGTTCGCGCTACGGCGCGCCTTGCCGGCCCCCAAGCGGCGGTTGTAACTTGCGGCCACATTCAGCCCGGCCCTACCCCACCCGGCCAACGAGCTGATAATTGCTAACTGATAACTGATAATTGAAAAAATGGGACGCGCATTTGAATTCCGGAAAGGCCGCAAAATGAAGCGCTGGGACCGGATGTCGAAAGACTTTACCCGCATCGGCAAGGAAATCGTGATGGCCGTGAAAGAAGGCGGCCCCAACCCCGACTCCAACGCCCGCCTGCGCACCGCCATCCAAAACGGCAAGGGTGTGAATATGCCCAAAGACCGCGTGGACGCCGCCATCAAGCGCGCCAGCGGCAAGGATGAGAAAGACTACCAGGAGGTTGTGTACGAAGGCTACGGCCCCCACGGCGTGGCCATCGTAGTTGAAACTGCCACCGACAACCCCACCCGCACCGTCTCTAACGTGCGCCTATACTTCAACCGCAACAGCGGCGCGCTCGGCACGGCAGGCTCCAGCGACTACACCTTCACCCGCAAGGGTGTATTCAAGCTAGCCGCCGAAGGCCTCGACCGCGACGAGCTGGAGCTGGAGCTGATTGACGTCGGCGCCGAGGACGTATACGAAACCACCGAGGAAGACGAGCACGGCGCCGAGCATAAGTACATGGTAGTCGAAACCGCCTTCACCGACTTTGGCCAGATGCAGAAAGC